>Ga0247722_10000085_pt1 | contig 55998 bp, 49 predicted proteins | sample MSEWelMarce3H_FC_FD_189094 | JGI IMG/M metagenome (GOLD analysis project Ga0247722, IMG submission 189094) | Subsurface sediment microbial communities from gas well in West Virginia, United States - MSEEL Well Study Marcellus 3H_FC | ecosystem: Environmental > Terrestrial > Deep subsurface >...
GTGCTGATCTCGTCAGCTCTTACTCCAAAAAGATTGCTCTGCTTTTTCGCTCGGACCCCTTGGTCTCTCTTGCAAAGCGGGTGCAAAGATAACGCATTGTTTCCCGCTTTTCCAAATAAAAAGAGCAATAAAAATCAAATAAAATTATAACATTCAGTTAATCAGAATGTAAATTTTATCAATCTTCGTTTTCCTCGGTATTCTCTTCGGCGTTCTCCTCATCCTCACCCTTCTTGTAAGCTTCAATAGCATCGGCAGAAATCACCTCTTTTTCTTTAAGCAGGTTATACCAGGCAAACACTTTCTTGATGTCAGAAACATAAACTCTTTCATCATCATAATCAGGTAATGCCTGCCCAAAAGCGTCCTTTAGTTCCTTTGAAGAGGCTTTTTTAGGATTTACATCCAGACTCTTCTCAAAAATATTTACAAAGACATCAGCAAGTTTTGTATCGCCATCAACTGTAAAGATGGATATGTCCTCGAGTGAGCTGATCTTGGAGGTTGCATAAGCCGGTGTTCTTTTCCCGTCAATAAGCGACTCCACAATAATGCTGTTTTTAGCATTCGTAATCATTTTGAAAAGCCCGGGCTTCCCTGAAATTGCAAGAATTCCTTTCAACATGTTCCTTCAGATTTAAATTAAGGCTGCAAAAATAATACAAACATTAATATGACAAAGCAGAGGATGTATCAATTCATCCCCCTCTCCTTTTTTATTTTATTATATGCCTCGTTTACTCTGGCAAATTTTTCATTGGCTGATTTCTGAAACTCCGGGCCCAAATGGCTCACCTTATCGGGATGAAACCGAACGGCCATTTTGCGATAGGCCTTCTTTATTTCCTCATTTGTTGCGGAGGATGAGATTTCCAATACTTTATAAGCTGCCTCAACATTGTCATAAAACATATTAAGCACAGCCTGATAATCGGACGAAGAGACTCCCAGCAACCCGGAAATCCGTTGAATCATCTGAACCTCCACTGTATTGAGTTGTCCATCAGCCTTTGCCAGACCGAACAAAAGATGCAGCAATTGCACCCGGCTATCGTACCCAACATTCACACGAACCTGGTGACACACCTCTACTATGGGAATATCCTTTTTCATCAGATCACGCAATACATTCAGTGCATCTTTGGCCTTTTCCTCACCGAGCATATTACGCAAATAAACTTTCACATAGTCCAGTTCGGAGCGCAAAACCTTACCATCGGCTTTCATAACTGCGGCCATCAGCACAAGCAAAGAAATCACAAATCCGTCCCGGGCAGTTCCGCCACTCATGCCTGCGGCTCGCTGTCCTTCCGAGGTAACTGCCTCAGCCTGACTTCCAAGAAACATACCTATCAAAGCCCCAACAGGGCCAAAAACCCACCATCCTAATCCAAAACCTATCAAAGAACCTAAAAATCCCATTATCCTATCAATTCATTATGTATTTTTAAAACCTGAGGTATCACCAGTTGATACTCATCTGCTGTCACTTCAAAATCACAAAACTCCCTTAACTGTTCCTGCCTCCATTGATTGTTAACCCTTTCCTCCACTTTTGCTCTGGAATGACCATCGCGCGCCATCACACGTTCAATTCTTATTTCATCAGGAGCAGAAACAAGAACCACTTTATCCATATATTTACTTCCCCCGCTCTCAATTAAAACAGCAGCTTCCTCAATCACATATCGAGCTGTTTGCTGACTGCACCAATCCTCAAAATCGCGACGCACAACCGGGTGAACAAGATTATTAACCTGTTGGAGAAGTGCCCGGTCATTAAAAATTTTTTCTGCCACCAGCTGCCGGTTTAGTTGCCCATCACGAAAATAAACATCCATCCCAAACAATTGTCTGTATCTGGAACGCAGTTCTTCATTCTCAACAATCAATACTTTTGCACGAACATCTGCATAATAAACCGGGACTCCGAATGACTCAAATATCCGGCATATAGTGGTTTTCCCACTGCCTATACCTCCGGTAACACCTACCTTAATCAAACCTTATCGTTTTTTTTCCAATAAATATTCCACAAAGATGGGAGAAAAGTTAAACGATTCCACACCATCCGGCACTCTTTCCATCCTTACTTTTAAACGATCCGCACCCCCTTCTTCGAAAACCTTCTCAAGGTCCACCACCGCACGAAACATGTTTCTGTCAATTTTCTCATATTTACTAATCCCCACCCTGTAGGAGATTTGTATTTCGGAAGGGAAAGTTTTAATCCGCAAACTATCGGGAAGTCCATTAATTCGCAAAGGTACACTCACATTCAATTCCGTAAAAGGTTCCACCGGAATCATGGCATTAACCCGTTTGACCGGAGATTTAATCTGAGATGGAAGTTCAATATTAACCATTGTAGCCACCGTGTCTGAAAGACTTTCGAACACAAGCGGCCGGGTAGTTACATAATTTAATGTATCAATTATGCTTTTAGGACCGAAAATCTCGACCGAATCGGGGTTTAAAACCACCGGTCCGCTTTGAAGGAACTGTTTTTCGAAGGTCAGGTGAGACTCAATTAATACAGGCACCTTTGCATTGCCTCTCTCCATAAGCGGCACAAACAATGTATCAGGCTCAATCTCGATCAACTCCATGCCCTGGGATAATTGGCCGACAATTCGATTATGTCCCTCTTTTGTGATGGTATAAACTCCATGCTCATTACCGGAAGAAAATGATTTCATCTCAGAGACATCAAATGTAAGCGGAAGAAATGTATTGCTGAGCTGATACCTTAGAATAACAAACCCACCGGCCCTAACTTTGAGGAAAATCTTCTTTTTCAGAGCATCAGGGAGCATCTTATCCTCCGGTATATTCTCAAACTTTACCGGATAAACCAATGTGGCGGTATAATCTTTTCGAAGCGCATTCAGAAACCAGAATCCTGTAGAAATAATCAGAAAAATAAGAAACACAATTACGTTGCGATCCTGCCGAACCCTGTCAAACCATTCCCAAAGGTTGCCCCTGAGATTTTGCAGATAATCAAGAAAACCGCTCCAAGACATACAGACAATTTTTTATTAGTAAGCCTTCACAAGATATTGAGATGATTTACAAAAAACAACCTACAAAAGAAAACTCATACGTTTTGTTTTTGTGAATCAACCCTACTAAAAAAGGCCAATGATTGACAAAAATAATCATTGACCTTCTATAAAACAATAATTTCAAAGAATCAGCCAGCAGCTGTTACTTTTTTGCAGCATCGGACATATCCATGATAATCCCGGCTTTATCCACTTTGATATTCACATCGTTGGCAATTTCAATTACCACATGACTTTCTTTAACCTCAGTCACTTTTCCGTAAATACCACCGGTAGTCACCACTTTATCACCTTTTTTAAGGCTTTCACGATATTTTCTCAACTCTTTTTGTCTTTTAACCTGAGGGCGAATCATAAAGAAATAAAACACCACAATAATTAAAAGAAAAGGCAATAGTTGCATCAACATGCCACCCTGACTACCTTCTCCTGCTGCTTGTAAAAACAAACTCATCATAATATCAATAAATTTTGGTTCTATACTATTCCTGAACTATCAGACCAAAAAAAGGAAAAACAGTTCCGAAAAATAATTTTGCAATATAATTAATTTTTACCGACTTCAGCAAAAATGGATAACCGTACCGGCGTTTTATGACCCCGAAAGAAAACCCGGGCTTCCTGAAACTGAGATCCTCTTTTACCACGGCTGTCAAAGATAACCTCCACAAACCCGGTTTCGCCCGGTTGCAACGGCTTCTCAGAATATTCGGCCACAGTACATCCGCAACCGGTAACCACTCTCTCTATCATCAGTAAGCCTTCACCGTTGTTCTTATACCCAAACCTGGCTCCCACCTCTTCACCATAACTAAGCTTACCAAAGTTATGCTCCAATGCTTCAAATTCGGGATTTCCCCCAAATGCCTCTGTTTCTTCCCCGCCTTCAGATTCAGCCTTTTCCTGCTTTTGAGCGGCATTGCACCCCCAAATCATCAGCAGAAGAGCAAACATTGGAAGAAAAAGACTATTCTTCTGTTTTACCACCATTATCTCCAAGTTTAATCAGGTTTTCTTCTGATCTCAGATGAATTATAATTTTATCAAGAAGCCCATTGATAAAGTTTCCGCTCTTGGGAGTAGAATAGTGTTTTGCAATCTCAATATACTCATTAAGGGTAACCTTAACGGGAATTTCGGGAAACTCCATCACCTCAGCAATGGCTATTTGCATCAGAACGATATCGAGATAGGCGACACGGTCGAGCTCCCAGTTACGGGAAAACTTCTTAATCAACGCCTGATAATCCTCATTGTTCACAATTGCTTTCCGCAAAAGCGTTTTCACAAATCCCCTGTCCTCATCATCTTTAAACTCCTTCTGAAGTGGCTGATCTTCGGCTTTCTCCTCTTCAAACTCTTTAAGTGTTTTCACGACGATACTCACGACAAACTCCGCTTCATCATTCCAGAAGATACTCTGTTCTTCAAACAAAGAATAAAGAGGAAGATACTGACCTATAACCTTTTCAAAAAGCTTGGAAATAAACTTTCGATCTGATTCATAATCATCAGAATCACTCTCCATATATTGTTTATACAGATCAGATTCCAGGATGAGTTTATATACATCTTTAATGTATTGCTCATTATTATTCCATGAAAGACCGGTTGCATCGATATAGCTGAGCAACTGCTTATTCTCTCTAAGCTGAAGAATCACCCGGTTGTTGATGAACTTTTTATTGGGATGAAGGTCTTCGTAAGCAGGTCTCTTTTTGTTCAGGCCGTTCTCAATGCGTTTCTCGGCAAAGTCACGAACATCGAGAATCAACAATAAGAGTAAATGGTAAAGTTCATGAGATTTTGAAATACTGTGAAACAATTCTTTTTCGGTCTGTTGGATGGTGCTTTCACCTCCCCTGAAATGACCATAAACTGTTTGCATCACTTTCACTCGGAGCAGTCTTCTACTAAGCATTCGTTAAAGAACTTTTGTTACTTCTGATAATTTTTCAACCACAAAAGTAGGTCTTTTTTTATTTTGCACAAGGTAGGAATTGTTTATTTAGCAAAAACAGCATCCAATTCAACCCAACAGACTGATTACCAAACTAAATAAAATCGCGTTTCTATACATTTATTCGTTTAAAATTTTGTAATTATCTGCTAAAATCCTAATTAAAAATTTGAGAATGAATGGAACCGCTCCGCGCTCACATCATAATTTTGTAAACACAACCTCATGAGATAATTATGATTAAAAAAGGCTTAAGTTTATAGTGACGTGTGTATGTTTAGAGAATGCTTCGGACTTAGCCCTCGCGATGACGTTTTTTTACTGCAATTATCTTCTCCACTTTATCGAAAACAAGCCATCCCCAACCTGTCAAAACAGTTAATCGTATGCAAAGCAGCCTGTTGTCTCTGTCAAATATCAAATAAACAGTTTCTTTGCCCGGAATAATTCCGAGTTGAAGGAAAAACACTTTTTTTACAAACCTGATTTATCAACCAATTATGACAATGATTCATATTTGAGAGAAGATAAAAAACCCAAATTATCAGGTCACATCAGGAAGAAACAACAAATCTGTAGTTAAAGAGTTTAAATTTTAGAATAATTTTGTAAACAATCTTTGGTTATTTTAAAAAATTATTGCCATTTTTGACCGGGAGAAACACAATGTTTTCTTACTCAAAAAAATTTATTTTAAGATGGAAGGATTTGACAAAAAAGATGACTTTGACAAAAAGAGAAATGACAGGGATGACATCTTTTCAAAAGCGGTAAGAGCCGGGAAACGTACTTATTTTTTTGATGTAAAGGCTACGCGGAAGAATGATTATTACCTGACCATTACCGAAAGTAAGAAGCGTTTTGAAGATGACGGACGTTTTCGCTTCGAGAAACACAAATTATTCCTTTACAAGGAAGACTTTGCAAAATTTGCTGATGGTCTGAAAGAGGTGATTGATTTCATCCAGGCCGAACAGGGAGTCTATACCGAAGAAGGGCCCAAAGAGGAAGAACAGGAAACTGCAGACTCTCTTTCAGCGGCCGAATACACCAATGTTGACTTCGAAGATCTCAGCAAATAGAGCGTCATTTTAGTGAACAAAAAACGAGGGCCGGATAATTTCCGGCCTCGTTTTTTTTTAATCCTTAAAATGGTTGTTCTCCGTTACTCTGTCCCAATTTACCACTTTTTATCTTCTCAAGAATCCCTCCTAATTCATTAAAGGTTAACTTCTTTACATTTGTCAGAACAAAATCTTTTCTCAATCCTGCCCCCAACAGGTTAGACTCATCGATAGCCGCCTGAACCTTCTCATTGAGCGAAACATCAATGGGAACCAAACCCCAAAATGTTACAAACTGACCCGAAAAAGCCAAAAATTCAAGTTTACCTCCGAACTTACTAAACATATATTCAACCTCACCGGAAATAACTTTCTTTCTGGTATCCTCAAAGGGCTGACCATCGTCGGAGAAAAAAGCTCCGAAAAAACGAAGCTGCTGACCATGTCCACCCAGCCCCGTGGAAATAAACATCGGCGGATGATCAAGCATGGATGCCTGGAAAATCAGTTTACATTCCTGAAGTGCCAGGTATGTCCAATCTTCCAACCCCCTGTCCGGAGATTCCTGATAACTCTGAAGTGTTCTGATGGCATCCGGGCTACCCAAAGAAGCAATGGTTGCCAAACGATATCTTTTGCTTTTGGCAGAGGAATTTTCATCCCACAGTTCAAACCTTCCCGCCATCGCCTTATGAGGTGAGAGATTCTTCTTTACCTCCTTGGCCATACGCATATAGGCCATCTGGGTATCAAGACCAACCTCACGCTCCATAATCTGAATATCGCCCCCATTCTCCCTGATTACTTTCTGAAAATCTTCAAAAGTCCCTGAAAAGTCCATGCATCCTCCTTTTTTCTTGATCTGTTCAATTATCTTACCAAAAGTATAACTAAAAGGTTACTTAAATGTTTTGAACCATGCTTCTGTCATCACGTCAGATATTACATGATAAAACTGCCATTTTGAACGATGGTCATCAAAAAAATCCCCAAAAGTTGGGATTGTCGGTGCAATGACCTTTTGCTATTTTTGAAAACTTTAAATTAGAAGAAAAGTACCTAACCTACCTTATATATAAGACAAGTACGATATAAACAGATTGAAAACAGCAACCACCCATCAGAGGTATTTGCTGGACAATAAAGTACAACTAGTTAAAAAGAACGTTTTTACCATATATGAACTTATCAGAGTTAACGAACGGACAGGAAGGAGTAATAGTAAAAGTCAAGGGACATGGTGCCTTTCGGAAACGCATAATAGAAATGGGGTTTGTGCGGGGAAAAAAAGTAACGGTCATCAAAAATGCACCGTTGAAAGATCCCATCGAATACGGCATTATGGGCTACAAAGTCTCGCTCCGCAGAAGTGAGGCATCCTTGATTGAGGTCATATCCCGGAAAGAGGCAGAAGAGATGGAGACTACCTCTTTTCATGGCACCTTTACCGACGATTTACTGGCGCGAACTGCTACCAAAAAACGAAAAACCATCAATGTTGCTTTGGTTGGAAACCCCAATTGCGGCAAGACCACCATCTTCAATCAGGCCAGCGGTGCCAACGAACACGTAGGAAATTACAGTGGCGTTACCATCGACATCAAAAGCGGGAATTTTCATTACAAAGACTATACTTTAAAAGTTTCCGATCTTCCCGGAACTTATTCCCTTTCGGCATACAGTCCGGAGGAAGTTTTTGTGCGGGAGCACATCAGCCAGGAGTTGCCCGACATCATCATCAATGTGGTGGATGCTTCCAATCTGGAACGCAACCTCTATCTGACCTCACAGCTCATCGACATGGATGTACGAACCGTGGTGGCACTGAATATGTATGACGATTTTCAGAAAAAAGGTGATAAACTTGACTACACGTTCCTTGGCAAAATGCTGGATATTCCCTTTGTTCCCACAGTGGGCTCCAGAGGGACAGGAATTGACGATCTGTTTAAAACGGTCGTTCAGGTTTATGAGGATAAAGCAGAACAGGCACGCAGAGTAAAGATTAATTATGGCGAGAACATCGAAAAAGCGATTGGAGCCATAGAACAGATTGCTGCCGAATATCCCGAAATATCAAGTAATGTATCGCCTCGTTTTCTGGCCATCAAGCTATTGGAGAAAGACCATGTTTTCAAGGACAAGGTAAATGCCGGAGGTTTTTCATCAATCATAAATGAAGCAGAGAAACAAAGAGCAAAACTGGAAAGCCTCTTCCAGGAGGATACCGAAACCGTGATTACCGATGCCCGTTACGGATTTATTGCAGGGGCCATGAAAGAAACCTACAAAGAAAATCCTCAGCAACGCAGGCGTAAAACCGATGTTATAGATTCGGTCCTGACTCACCGCCTCTTTGGATTTCCTTTTTTCTTCTTTTTTATCTGGTTGATGTTTCAGGCCACTTTCCGGCTGGGAGAATACCCGATGGGATGGATAGAGGAAGGAGTAGCGATGCTTTCGCAATGGGCATCCTCGATACTGACCCCCGGACCATTTACCGACCTCATCGTTGACGGAATCATTGGAGGCGTAGGCGGAGTTATTGTGTTTCTCCCAAACATTCTGATATTGTTTTTCTTTATATCCTTTATGGAAGACACCGGTTATATGGCCAGGGCAGCCTTCATAATGGATAAAGTGATGCACAAAATCGGACTGCATGGAAAATCCTTTATTCCCCTGATTATGGGATTCGGCTGCAATGTGCCGGCAATCATGGCCACGCGTACCATTGAAGATCGTAACAACAGGTTGCTGACCATCCTGATCAATCCATTTATGTCGTGCAGCGCCCGATTACCGGTTTACATTTTGCTGATAGGTGCTTTCTTCCCTGAACATCCGGGTACCGTATTGTTTTTACTTTATGGAACAGGAATTGCACTGGCGGTCATTGTCGCCAGAATTTTCAAACGGTTTTTGTTTAAAAAGTCAGATACTCCTTTTGTTATGGAGCTGCCACCTTACCGGTTGCCAACATTGAAGAGTACCACCAGACATATGTGGTTCAAAGGAAGCCAGTACCTGAAAAAAATGGGAGGCGTAATCATGGTTGCCTCAATAATCATCTGGTTTCTGGGATACTACCCGAGAGCTAACGAACAAACCGAAGCCATTGAAACCCAGAAACAGGAACTGGTAGATAAATATTCTGCCCTTAAACAACATTCATCTGCTGAATTATCGGGGAAACTGGAAGCAGAAAAGCAGGAAAAACTGACCGAGTTAAATCACATACAGGAAAAAGTTCGTCACGAGAACAGCTACATCGGGCGAATAGGAAAAAGTATTGAGCCTGCCATTCAGCCGTTGGGATTTGATTGGAAAATGGGTGTCAGCCTGCTTAGTGGGGTGGCAGCCAAAGAAATTGTGGTAAGTACCATGGCGGTGCTATATCAAACCGATGATGCTGAAGCAAGTGGCAATGCCCAGTTGATAGAACAGATAAAGAATGATAAATATCCCGATGGAACTCCGGTATTTACAACACTATCGGCCATTTCGTTTTTGATATTTATTCTGATATACTTTCCCTGTGTGGCGGTAATTGCCGCAATTAAAAAGGAAGCAGGTTCTTGGAAATGGGCACTTTTTACCATTTTCTATACCACGGGACTGGCCTATTTTTTGTCACTGATAATTTATCAGGTGGGGCAGTTGTTTTGAGTTTTGAGTTTTGAGTAGAAAGATTACAAAGAAAGGGTTATTATGATACAGGAGATTTTAACAGGAATAGCGGTGAGTGGAGCCTTTGCCTATACCATTTATTCATTCTGGAAAGCCATATTTTCAGATAATGGACGAGCGTGTGGCGGTGGATGCGCATCCTGTTCAGCCAAAGATTTACTGATTAAAGAGATGCATACAAAAGGGAAGAAGCCTGAATTCAAACAATTCAGGCCTCTTAGGTAAAGATTTTACGACTTTAACATAAGCAATAAGTGATCCCAGAATTTTCGGACGGTTTCAATGTGCAACCGTTCATCGGGAGAGTGGGCTCCTTTGATGGTAGGCCCGATTGAAATCATGTCCATATCGGGATATTTCTGAAGAAACAAGCCACATTCCAATCCGGCATGAATGGCCTTTACCTCTGGCTTTTGTCCGAAAAGCTGGTGATAAGCAGCAACAGCCACATTAAGAACAGGAGAATTCATATCAGGCTCCCATCCCGGATAGCCATCGGAATGTTCCACCTTGGCACCAGCCAGGCTAAAAACACTCTCTACCATATTGGCAATATTGTCGCGTGCACTCTCCACCGAACTGCGCTGACTCGTAGTTACCAATATTTCATTTTCCAACATTTTCACGGAAGCCAGGTTGGTAGATGTCTCCACCAATCCTTCAATCTCTCTGCTCCATTCCATCACTCCATGCGGACAGGCATAAAGCGAATAAAGCAGTTTTTGTTGAAACCCGGCAGAGAAAACTTTCTCCGGAAGATCGGTTGATCCCAGTCGGAGCTTTACACCCGGATCCGTCAATCTCAATTCCTGCTCTACCTCATGTGTAAGAAGGTTCAACATCACCCTTGCCTCCTCTTTATATTTGGAAGGCACCACGCCTAAAGCAGAGGCTTCTCTGGCAATGGCATTTCTCAGATTTCCGCCCTCTATCCGTGAGACTTTGAAATCATAATCACGCGCCATAAGCCACAGATAACGAACCAAAATCTTATTTGCATTTCCCAGTCCTTTATGAATATCATCACCGGAATGCCCCCCTTTCAAACCCGTCACGGAAATCTCGATAGCGGTGTGGGCAGCAGGCGTATCCACATATTCCGGTTTAAAACGGGCAAGCGTGTCAATACCTCCGGCACATCCGATAAAGAGTTCCCCTTCATCCTCCGAGTCCAGATTTATAAGTGTCCTGCCCTCAAAGAACCCTTCCTCCAGGTTGAATGCACCAGTTAAACCGGTTTCCTCATCCACCGTAAAAAGACACTCCAGTGCAGGATGCGGAATATTTTCGGATGTCAGCAAGGCCAGTTGAGCTGCCATTCCAATACCATCGTCAGCTCCCAGGGTTGTTCCATCGGCCTTTATCCACTCTCCGTCTCGCACGGGCACAATCGGATCTTTGAAGAAATCATGCTTCTTATCATTGTTCTTCTCACCCACCATGTCCACATGCGATTGTAGAATCACTGTTTTTTTATTCTCCATGCCGGATGTGGCCGGTTTGCAAATAAGCACATTACCAATTTCATCTCTTTTAGATTCCAGATCATGTTTTCTTGCAAAGTCAAGCAGCCACTCAACTATTTTATCTTCATGCTTGGATGGCCGGGGAATCCGGCAAATCTCATCAAAATACTCCCACACCTTTTCAGGATAGAGGTCTTCAAAAACTTTATTTATCATCCGTTTTATTTATTTTTAAAAGGTTCAATATTTATTCTTTAGTGTCCAATTATCAAAAGGGTATCAACCAACCGGGCTATCTGTTTCCCGCCAAACCTTAAGGAGAAATTGCAAACTCTAATCTGTGAACACAACAGCAATCAACAGCAGATCTAATGTTCATCCATAATGGATATCAGCTCCCGTATCTCCTCAATTTTAACCAACTGCCCCGTATGCTCATAACCTAACACCAGATTGTTCAGTACCCGTCGAATAATGTCAAGATTAGAACACGGTTCGAAATAAGAATCTCTGGGTTCCAGTTTCTGTTGCTTAATAAAATGTTCAATCTCCTTACGTCCCAGTACTGCCCCTTTATTTATCGGGTTGATGTAAAAAAGGACAGATGATTCATCACCAGAGTTCTGTGTCAACAAGGAGTCGGGATGATCCATATAAGCCAAAATAAAATTCTTTGGCAGATTGACTCCGTACACCGGAAGTCCCAGCCTGTTTGCTATTACCGAGTAGATTATAGACAAAGAAATTGGATTGCCTTTCCGTGTATCCAAAACATCACATATAAATGAGTTCTGCGGCGAAAGGAAATTACTGTTGTTGCGCGAAAATCCATGAACATCGAATAAAATATGATTCAGGATTCGTGCCTTCTCCAAAGCTGTAAGGTGCTCATTCAGTTCGAGCCATACATCTTTTCGCAGGTTGCTAATGGCCTCATCAACCTCTTCAAAGGTAAGTTCAGGATATTGGTACTTCGCCACCAGCCAGGCCCCCGTCAGAAGATCTTCACCGTTGAATGCCACCCACGCCCGAAAACGCTTTTTTACATCTCTGAATTGCAAAGAATGTATAATGTTCTCAATCCGGTGCTGAAATACCCCCTCGGGGTGCTCTTCCCAGGCCTTCTCCAACTCCGGAACAATCTCAACCTCGGCTTTCATCAATTCACTTTCCACGGAATCAAAGATTTCCTGGTTGGGATCATCCAGCAAAGTAATTAACGCCTTTATCCTGTTTTTTTCCATAAATAAAAACCTTAATGCGCCAACCTGTCCAGCACATACTGGATCAGTGATTTTATGACCGGTTTATAGTCTTTACTGTATGCTCCCGCTTTCCTGTTGGCAATAATTGCACAAACAGTAGCTGCATGATGCCCCATTAGTTTTGACAAACCATAAATAGCCGAACATTCCATTTCATAATTGGTAATACGCTCATCTTCATACCTGAATGCGGACAATTTATCATTTATTTGAGCATCCTTCAACGGCAATCGCAAAACCCTTCCCTGAGGTCCGTAAAACCCCGGAGCAGAAATGGTTACCCCTTTATAAACAATTGGAGCGTCCAAAAGGTTAAAAAGCTTATCGGAAGCTTCCACCACATAAGGTTTTGTTAACCTTTCCGACCATCCGGTCTCTTCCATCAGTTTTTTCTCAAAACCCAGATTACAAATCCCTTCGCACCCATCATAAAAGTTAAGCAATCCATCGAAACCAATGGCCTTATGACTCAACAACCAACTGTCCACCGGCAGATCTTTTTGCAAAGATCCGGAGGTTCCTATTCGAACAATATTAAGAGAGGTCTTTTCTTCTTTTATGGTGCGGCTTTCAAAATCAATATTCACCAAAGCATCCAGTTCATTCAGCACAATATCGATGTTATCGGTCCCAATACCTGTTGATAAAACTGTTACGGGAGTTCCCTTATAAGTTCCGGTTCGTGAAACAAACTCCCTGTTGGTACTATGATAATCCGTTTTGTCAAAGGACGAAGCAACGGTATCAACCCGTCCCGGATCGCCCACAAGAATGATATTTTTTGCCAGTTCTCCGGGCTTTATATGCAAGTGAAAAACGGAGCCGTCCGGATTTATGATTAATTCTGATTCTTCGATTCTACTCATATATTTTTCATTTAAAACAGTACTGTTTTATCTGTCAACCACTTAATCTACCAACCAAAAATTCACGGCACAAAGTGTTATACAGAGTTACATCAAAATAAGAAAAAATAATTGAAATATAAAACCGAAAAGTTGTAACAAGTCTCCTCTCACCATCCAAAGGGTTATTAAATTATTCCTGCACTTACAAAACCGCCGTTAACGCCAAAACATTACCCCTTCCAATACCTTTCCCGCTCAGCCTGCTGTTCGGGAGTGGCCTCCGGTGTAGGAATACGACTTCTATACAACGGTTTTGGGAATTTTTTCTTCTTGCGACGCTGAAATCCTTCTCGCGATATAAATCAAAATCTTTGTGCGGAGGCAAAGGGCGATTTTTATCCATGTACTGGATGTAAAAACTCCATGTGCTTTGGTCGTAAGCACCAAAAGCGAGTATTCCATAAGCCAATTTCGGATGTGCTATGGCCATTAATTCACCATACATCATGGAGGGAGCGATTTTATCAAAATTGGCAGTAAATCCGGGGTTGACGATATTGCCTTTAAGACTCACCTGCCCTTTTAAACGATTAAAAACCAGTTGGGGTGCCGGCAATACCATTCTTAAAAATATGGCCAGGGTTATTAAGAGAGCTGCTACAGGTAAGCCTATTATTTCTACGGTGTTGGGATCATAAAGACCGACAAAGGCCACGGTGGTGATAAGGGTCCAGATTACGAAAGTTCTGATTAGTTTCCTGCGCAGTTTGGGCTTACTGAAAACAAAGTATTCATCATCGACCCGATGAAATTTGTAAATTCCCGGGTTCTCCGCCTCGGCCAACATCTGCTTATCCAATCTAAATTTACGACTGTGAATGCCTCTGTAAAATAAATCCTTAGAGGGGGCAATTTTAAATATGAGTGCAAACCCAAAGAGCAGAACCGCTATGGCAAGAATAAAAACTGAGCCTTGGAGCAGGCCCAGAAAAGCTTTCTCGAAAGCAGATAAGTCTCTGCTCTCAAGTGATTTGCATTCATATCCAAGTTTAACCTGCTTTTCTTCATTTTCCTCTGCATCAATCCTTTTGTTTAATTCATATAACCCAGGCCGTTCTAAATATGGTTCAATTGCACCATTAACAAAAAAAGCACCCATAAAAAGCACCACATTGACCACCAATGTTAATATTCCTGTTGTTATTGCCAGCGAAATTCTGGCAGACTTACTTAGTTTCATTAATTATCAGTTTAGATAGTTTTCTTCCAGAATTTATTCTTTGTATAAATGCCACTCTCTTTAAAGGTTAATTTAGCTGAATTTGCCCGTCTGGATAGTGTGGAGGCATAAGTATAACAAAGCCATCTTTCTTCCTTTGTGGTGCTGTGTGGCATCGGGATGAAATGACCAGCCGAAGTTTTCATTTTAACCATTAGTACCAAATAATGGTTGTCATCACCATGTACTGCTGCGATGGGCTCTGCACCGACAAATCCTAAGCTTTTTCCATCAAAACTTGTAAGTTCACCTAGTTTTTTCGATAGCTAAATTTAAATCGACTGTTCGCAAGGTCTGTTTCTTCAATACCATTATACCTTTGTCGTTCAGATATGTATTTCCTTTCATCATTTGTCAATGCTAAATGATTGCTCAACTTATGGGCAACATCTCTCGAAATAAAAAGCGTCTCATAGCTATTGTTTTTAAAAAGCGGGGTTGGCTCCTCCTGATAGCCAAACCAAAGGTCAAGATTATCTTTTACAAAATAAGATTCAATTTCTATTTCTTGAATATCTGCAGCAAGCAATGAGAGATCGCTGCTTACATTCAACATCGTTTCGGTTATTACCGGTCGATGATCAATAAGTTTTCCATATGCGTTTAATACGGGCACCGATTTTTTTATAAAGGAAAGTTGGGGCTCAAAATTAAACAAGAAGCTATGAAGGTAAATAAACTCTTCCAACAAATAACTGACGTCCATGTACAACTCGTCTTTATTGGTCATGGCCTCCAGAGATTTTCGCCTATATTTCTCTTGTCCCAATTCCTGAATACTTAAAAACAGCTCATCTTTCAACTCATACCTAAACGAATCGTAAAGCATGGTCTTTTTAACGAAGCCTTCAAATGGCGTATCTTTAAAATAAGCATATAAAAATTTTGTGCCGATAGCAATGGTTGCCAGAGACAAGCCAGCCCAGCCTGCCCAAGATGCCTTAGCATAAAAGGCAGCGATGGCCAAACTTGATAAACCTGCCGAAGCACTCACAATGCTACACGACATGGCATCGTAATCTCTATCGCTCCAGGCTTCTACACCATCTACAACGTCAATGGCCACCCCAATATAGGCGCCGGCTGTTCCCCACGAAATTCGTAGGGCTCTGGTGCCTGTATGTACCAGTGATGGTTTTGCACTACCTCTGCTGCAGAGCCCTCCTTAATTTCTCTAAGTACTTCATTTAGTTTGAAAGTAAAGAGACCTCCCATATCGTTTAAAAGACAATTTTTCACCAACTGTTCCAAAGGATTATCTTCAAGAAAAAAGGCTGCAAACAAACCAAATCCTATTGCTCCAATCGCTGCTACCGCTATAACAGCAGGTGATGCCACAACTGCTAAAGTTGAACCGGCTGCAATGGCCCCTGTTGACAACAGGGTAGAAGCAAAAAGGACCCGCACTGGAGCCAGTGACCAATTTGTATGCGGAGTAACCGGCCGCTGTACCACTGCCCCACCTGCCCACATCAAAGCCATCCCGGCATTCACATCACCGGAATTGAATGATTCAATGGCCTCCCAGGTGCAAAGGATTGCTGTAACTCCCGTTAGAACTTGTCCCAATCCACATTCACAATCATAAATTCACTTGCACTGCCGACCAAAATAATTCAGGACGATTTAATACGGTTTATCCATCTTTCAGCCGGAACCAACTTCTTTCTCTTTTCCATGTTTGTACCAAAATTTCGGTAATGCTCATCATACCAATATCTGTTACGCTCTTTTTGTTGTTCAGGGGTAGCCTCGGGAGTGGGTATTTTACTGGGATACAAGGGAGGCGGAAACCCCTCCGCTTTACGGCGCTGAAAATCACGTTCCCGGAAAGCATCAAACATAGACCCCGGGGGCAGGGGTCGGTTTCGGTCCATATACCACGTCAGGTAAGAAAGATCCTGATAACAATCCCCACCAAAGCCAATAGCGCCCAACGTTTTAGGCCCCAGATATCTCAATTGATAAGCGCCAATCCCGTTGTGACCACCAGTGCTGAAAGTAAAATCTACTTTATAGAATTCCATGGTGAAGCTTTTAGCCCACATAGTCCCCGGTAAAGTTACTACTCCTCGTTTCCGGTCAAAAATCATTTCCTTTTTGGGCATAGTAAAATAATAGACTACACTTACCAAAAAACCAATGCAGGAGCCAATGAATAATAAGGTCTCGAAGAAAATCCATTCATTTTCGCTTGTTAAAAAAATTAAAATGAATATCAAAAACACGCCCATCATAATTTTTGCTCCAAGCTTTGGCAAAGCTGGCGATTCCCAAATATCTTCATCAACATAAAACCTGTCATGTTTATCCGGATCGAATGCAAATGCAGGCATTTCCTTGATTTCATGAGGCAAATACCCCTTTGTGCTGGTGCCTACCCGATGATGATGGGTAATCTCCCGATACAAACTTTCTTTTGTATTCTTTTTTCTCTTTCGTTTCATTCGTTTAAAATTTTGTAATTATCTGATAAAAAAACTAATTAAAAATTTGAGAACGAATGGAACCGCTTCGCTCTCGCATAATATTTTTTAAACATGTTCTCTTGTGATTTATATTTAAAAAATATCATGCTCGTTTCATCAGTATAAAATTTATCTAAGTTATTGGTCTGATGGAACTCGCAATTTCTTTATCCATGGCCTTTTGTGGCAGTTTTGAGAAATCAAAGCTCCATGCTCGTTTCATTTTTAAATTATTTACCAATTTTTGGAAGACAGGAGTTCCGTTTCTTCATCAATTCTTACCGCACTGCGGGTGTTACCTATGGCCAAGGCCTCCAGACCATCAAACAAACCGATTGGGTTTGAATACTTTACTTTTGTTCTGGCACCCATAAACCGATTTTTCTGCGTTGAAAGGTCATAGGGAAAATGAATGTTTCGCTCTTTGTCTATATTTAAGCGAAAAACCATTACCAGTTAATTAATTCGTGATGGGTCCCAATCTTAATGTGCTTTCCAAAAAGCATGTTAAAGGCCTCAAAGTCGGGTGTAATTACAGCGCCCATTCCGGTGGGGATAATACTTGTACTATTATTGATGTTACACTTGGCCCCGACATAACGTCGATTACAGATTCATAGAGCGCTTCAAAATCAGCCCATCTTTCGAATCCTTTCCCCGACAGATAATTCCTGTAGTTGTAATATTGTCAGGCTGTCACGTTCTTTGAACCATTTCCAGAGAGGGGTTAATATTACTGGAATATCCAAACAGCTACACATTGTAATAGTCATTTGTGAAATGTGCTTCCATTTTAGTACTGTCAGCTTTTAGTTTTCTCGCCTTTATTAGTTTACGGATTTGGAAGTAACCCACGATATAAAACAGCACTATACCTAAGTACATTGAGAATATAAATTTAAACTCAGAAGACCCATAGGTTCCCAGTGATATAAAACTGAAGAAAAGCAGATTGATAAAAGCTGAAATGTAAAAAGTTCTCTGAAGTAGAATCACCTTCTCCATCCTAAGGATTGGCATTGCTGTCCAATAGACGGCTATAGAATACTTTGCCATTCCTGCATCAAAATTGCTGTAGTATAAATCGTCCCACGCGAAAAGAAACCCAACAATCATTAACAGAGCTGTCAATAATACCATAAGCGCATCTTTTGATAGCGGCCCTGACGCGTAGGATGCGAATGACGCCATTTGCTCCTCCTTTTTTAATTCAATTTCATCGGCAGAAAAGTCTTTGCATAAATTAATAAATTCAGGCGGCTGTCCGGTTAATCTACAGATAAGTCCCGTTTTTGGATCAAATCCCCTATTTAAGCATGTTTTGCACACTTTTATTCGTTGCTTCGGCTCCATTAGATTGTACTTAAGTGTTGTAATAGCCAGATTTAACAGGAGCAACTTCTATCCCCTGTTCATCATTCAATGAGATATTGAATCTCCCCGGGGTCATTTTGTTTCTTTCATTCAGAAGCTGAAATTCTTTCGTAAAATGTTCAGGGGTTTCAAAAGCAGAGGGATATAGGGGTGGTGGAAAGCCCTCAGCCCTGCGACGTTCATAATCTCTTTGGCGATAAGGGTCAAGTGCGTCACCGGGGGGTAAGGGGCGGTTTCTATCCATATACCAAACAAAATAGCTCCAAGACTGCAAATAGGTTCCATAAGCAAATGAAAACAATACGCCTCCTTCCAACTTGTCTGCCAGTGTTTTATTTTTAAACAAACGTAAATATACCCCCCCCTGGAAGCGAGTCGCAAGAGCTACAACAACATGCAAGTCCTCAAACCTCATTAACTGAGCGGGCTCATTCAATGAACCAGGAACTTGAACAAGACCCCTTTGACGATCAAAAATCAATTTACGCTCTTTTTTAATGAAATATGCTTTATAGAAGAACCATAGAGCGGGTAGTATTGTAAATAGACCTATGAATGAACTTATCAAAATAAAGGCTGAATCAAACTTCCTTCCACCAACTAAAGGTATGCTCAGAACAAATATAAAAGCTCCCACAAACCCCCAAGCCCAATACAAATCCATTTTCCTGGTATCTGAAACATCTTTTACTATAAAATTATCATTAGCGTATTCAAAGGCGCAAATCGCTCCTGGTTCAATATCGTCCCTATTAACCGCAGCCGGCCCCGGTAACTCAGAAATGCAAAGATCCACATACTTCTTTTTCCAGTTCCTTGGAACTTTTGGCTCAATCCGCCTGTTTGGGTTGTAGTGTTTATTTAGATCAAACATGTTTTTTCTTAATCAATTGGTGATTTTAGCTCATTTTTAAAACCTCTACGGATTTGCCCTCCGGCAAAAACTGACTTAACCAATCGCTGCTCCCTTTCATTTTCTTCTTTATCCAATAAACGAGAATTAAATGGTGTTCTTGCCTGATGAACAATAGTTTCTTCGCGATACAGCTTTTCGCGGACAGCAATGAATCGAGGTTGTCCATGCCGGTCAATTGGAAAGGCGTGTGCATGATCCTTACAACGACATAAGATTAAGACTTCAGCATTTTTATGAAATACTCGTTTTTGTGGATCTGGCAAATAGGCCTCTGGGATATCAAACAAAGCTACAAAGTACTCAGCCTCAAGATCCGTTTGTTCAATGATACGCAAGTTGCCTCTGCCTGGATCTTCGGTAAGTAGCAGACCGCTTTCTCCAACCATAATACCATTAGGATAAAAATAGATTTCTAATTCAATATCTGCCACACACATTTTTGCCATGTTGAAGTGTATATTAACATACAACTCCTTTTTGAAATGTTCGCGAATGGTGGTTGAACCAATTACCCTGGATGTAATAACGTTGGGTTTGCTTTCTATAATCACGATGCCACCAAATAAAACATCGGAAAGGCGCTCATAAAAGAACATGTAATCAGCCCATTGCTCAAAACCTCGCTTTACCATTGTGTGGGCCATAGTTCGATGGTGTCTGATCGATTTTTCAAAAGAACCCTCTAAATCAAATTCATCACTATCAAAAAAAACGAGGAACTTCTTTTGTCTGAATTGACAACATTTGCATAGTTCTTCCAATAGGCCATCTTCAAAAAAAATAGATAGAATGGAGAAGGCTGTTCCTGCAGCGAGTAGGGCAACCCAACCGGCTGGGTTCCATCCATTCCATATTCCAATGCCGGCTACAGTTCCCAAAATAGCCGCAATTCCTTGCATAGCTGCAGCATCGACATCTCCTTTGTATAGATTAACATCTCCATCAATGGCGTCTGTGGCGGCAGTAAACCATACGCCTACTGCACATGCTTTTGTAGGAAGTCCTTTTAATAAATCGTCTGCAACCTTCTTAGAGTACACTCCATTCAATCGCTTTGATAAAACTCTATAAGTTGTCTGTGTTTCAACAACTCCTGCAATTGATGATAGTGTTGTTATTGCATTTCTAAATAATTCATGATTTTTATCGGATTCTTTAAATAATTGAAAGGTTGCACTTCCCAAATTTATTATGGCTATCTGTGCCACAAACCTGTTCCAGACCAGAGAGTTAGATAAATGGTCTGCCAGATCATACAGTTTTCCCTCTCTTTGAAAAGCAAAATTGAATTTCTGAGAAATACTCACTTGTTCAATGTTAATGACACTGCCATCTACAGCTCTTAAGAATCGAAGGTCCTCCAATAAATCATCGGTAATATTTACCATTTGCTTTCCTGCATCCAAAAATGGCTTTTTGTTTTTCACCACTTTTTGAATTGTAACAATATCAAAGCATTCATCGACGATCAATTCACCGTTCCTAAACACTCTTACCCCATTCAGCATTTTCATTTGGGTGGTTAAAAATTTCGGATACTTTCTGGCAAAGTCTGCTATTCCACCAATCATAGTATTCCATGCAAGGGCAACCCTGATCAGATTGTCCCCTCCTTTTTTAAGGTCAATATTCACCTTCTCAAACAATATCCCCTGCCCCTTCTCAAAGGTGTCTTTTGCATAACTATAGCCACTGTCACTTTGCCTACTAATTGCTTCATTATCTTCGCTTAAATTGTTTACATGATCCTTCGCATTAACGCGGTATTGAAGATTGCTCAAATGCAATGAAAATCTGGCTTTGCCATTCAGTTTTATTTCTGGAGTATGGGCACTGTATTCAAGTACACCATTTTGATAATAATCGCTTTTCAAAAATGAGGTGAGACTATTTTTAGACTCCAAAATTTCTGTCCTGCATTGCTGACGTTCCTCTTTTGCCAGCAATTTCTCTATTCTTTTTTGATCGAGATGCTTGCCATACTTATCTGCATTCTCCTCAGAACAAAAGGCTGCCTGATACAATAAAAGCAAAGATTAATGCATTAGCTTTGCCTTTGCTATTAAGTCTTTACTGCCTACATTTTCCGGGTTCTTGGCTCCCTTTACTATTTCTTTTAACGTAACGTATCTATCAAGACCGGTTTGCATTGCCACAATTAATGCTTCCATAAAGTTCCACTTGTTCTGAAGCTCTATGCCCAATTCGTCGGCGCAACCCAGCGGGTCGTGCAAACAAAAAAATACTTCATCACGTTCATCGGGGTTTTCTTCAATGGCTTCTACGTTGTCGTAATAGGACTTCCATTGTTGAATTGCTGAAATATCTTCCCAGTTATTGATGGTTCCAGGCGTCCAAAACACAGAATCATGAGACTTTTTTTGTTCAGGAGGAGTTTCGTAATCTGCCAATGGAAAATAAGCATCAACATCATCAACAGTATAGCAATCAGTAGCCTTGCGATTATTCACCCAAGACGGGCCATCGAATTTTTGCATCCGCTTTTCTCTCAACGACTGATCGCCACGCAGCTTCTCGATTTATCCGGCGCTTAACTGATATTCGGAGAAGGCAATCCAGACAATGTCATCGACAGAAATACACAAATACTTCCTGCTTCTTCCCTCATTTGGCAATCGAACATCTTCAGACAAATCTGAAACAATATTGGTTAAGTTTCCGCCAATTCCAACCTTAAACTCCTTAAAAAAATCAGGGTTATTTTCATAATAAACATACAAATAGCCTTCTCTCAAAATGGTTGGCCGATAGCTCCACCCGTCTATTAGGGGAACATCCTCAACGGTATATTGGGTCGGGGTTTCGCGCTGTGGCCATACAAAAAAACTTTTACGGTTTTCCTTTGCTGATATATAGCGCATAAAACTCAAGCTAACTGTCGTAGGTTTGATGGTTAAAATTTCACCTTCTGCAGTTGCTTTATCATTTTGGTAGCTCGCGGTCACCCGGCATTGAGCTATATCAGGGATATCACTCATAATTTTTTAATTACATTTTTCTTTTTCAATTTGCCAGGTTACTCTTACTTCTCCGTTTTCAACCTTTCCTGATAACTCCTTTGTAAGAATGTCTCCATTGGTTTGTTCTCTTTCAATGGTAAAATCGACCGTCTCTCCTTCGTTAATATTGAATACAGATGCTACTACTTCCACCTCTTTCAGCTCTTTTGAATCTTTAATAACAGTTTCCTCTTTAGTCCATCTCAAATCATAAATTCCGGGTTTCTCTTCCTGTTCATCCATTTCCCGGGCCTCCTCCTTCAGCTTCTTCTGGCTTCTTTCGGCTTCTTTAAGGCTTGATCCTCGACCGGTAACTGCTGCAGCAGCTCTTAAAATAGGTGAGATGTCAGGAAAGGGTATTCTTTTGACCGGTGAGATAGCTGTAGGGGCACTTACTCCCGTACCGATCAAAACGGTGGGATCTCCCACCGTAACCGAGCCGCCGTGGGCTGTCATGCTCCCCACGGTAGCGGCAGGCTTTCCACCTATCAAAACGGTTGATTCGCCCTGCACAATAGTGTCGGGCGGGCCGGCACACGTACACGTGTCACCCATTACTGCGGCGGGTTTTCCGCCAATTAAAACTGTTGGTACTCCCGGGCCCATGACCGGTCCTCCCACATGCGGCGGGGGTGGAACTCCGGGATTTAACATGGGGCAGACATGCATGCTGCCAATTGTTGCTGCTGGTCCTGGCATAATGTCCTTTTTAATTCAGTTTAACAATACTTCCGGAAAACTCAGCCATGGCACTTCCTGCCACTTTTATCTGAGCGGCGTTCAATTCGGCATTTGTCTCACCTTTGATTAAAGCTTTTAAACCACTCAGGCTTGCATCTGATGTTGCTTCCATTTCAAGATTTCCCTGGCTGCTAACAGAAGTGTCTCCATCGCTCTGGATAGCCATATCTCCTTTTGATAAGGCTTGCATATTCCCCTCTGCTGAAATACTTATATCCTTCTTGGCCCCGATGCTAATATTCTCCTCGGCTGCTATGTTTATATTTTTTGCACTCAGATTCAAGTCCTCATTTGAAGATATAAACAGTGATTTCTCCTTCGTATCGAAAGTTATCACCGAACCGCCATTGTCGCGAATATGGATTTTTTCCTCCCCTTCGGTATCGTCAAACTCGATGGTGTGGCCGCTGCGGGTGGTGATGGATTTTATCTCAACATCGTAGGAAACGCGTCGCGTTTCATCGTTTTGAGGATTTCCCACAACCAGTTTTTTCCCGTTGTAATAAAACCAGTCGCCACAGGAGGCTGCCAAACGCGAAAGAAAAGAGTATCCAGTCTCCTTGTAGCGGGCTGCATAAGGAATGGTTGTTTCAAATTTGGGCTTATTCTCCAGCTCAAAGGTCAATCCGTAACCGTCAATTGTTTCGCTGATGATCCCTGCCAGCGTATTGTCGATAAAAACAGCCATGGAAGGGTCTCTGTCTAGCAGAAGTGTAGGACTTCCCCCCTTCAAAACCACCTGGCCCTGATCCCCATCCTTCCCCACCACTTCAATATCGGTGATGATGCCACGAAAATCGTTGGTTTCGCCACTTTGGCGATGTTTCATCCTGATGCCAAGGTTTTTTCAAAGCTGATCGTATATTGTTTCGGGTGTCTCAGTCCATACCGTAGGTTTACCGGGACGGTAGTTTACCACCACCTGAAAAGTATGGTGTCCGCTCATCGTCTGATGGAGTTGCATTTCGGTGTAGTCACATTTTTGACCGTCCACGATAACATCCACCTGGACGTTGTTAAGTTCTGATGAATTCATTGAAGTATGAGTTTAGAGTTTTCGGTAAATATTAACAAGCGAAATAATTCAATAGACTAAATAGTCAATAGTTTGTAGTCAGTAGTAAGTAGTCAAGCCTAATACTGACAAACCAAACCCACCAACAAGGCCACGTAAATAACACATATTAAGTGCCTTACAAAAAATAAAAGAGAGTAAAAGCACAGAACAATGCCACTTACTGCTCACAAACAACCCCTTGCGCTCAATAAACTGATGGAGAATAAATTTGTAAAAGCAAAAAAAGCACCCGAAGCACTACGGAGAAGTAGAGGTACTGTAGTCGTTCTTGAGGATAAAATAAATGGAGAAAACCTCCGGATTATTGGAAATTTCTGACATAACGAAGAGTTGAGTTAGAATTTAAGGTTTGTTGCCGGGGCCCTTTCCGGCTAACAGGGATGCAAATTATGCAGTTTGAATGAAAAAGTCAAGAACCAGATTAAGACTCTCTTCTGTTACCGCAAATATTTTTACTTTTGCAAAAAACAATAAATCAATGATACAAAGAATTCAAAGTGTTTACCTGCTGATAGCAGCAGTACTGACGGGCAGCCTGTTCTTTTTCCCAATGGCAGAAATGGCTGACATGAAAGATCTTTATCGTCTCAACTGGCAGGGGATTTTCCAGGTGGAGGCCGATGGTTCGATGCAGATGATGATTCCCGGATGGGCATTAACCATTCTGACAGTTTTGACTACAGCAGTCTCATTGATAACCATTTTTCTCTTTAAGAAACGGATGATACAAATTCGTTTGTGCGCTGTAAGTATGGGACTTCAGTTAGGGTTATCAGGGATGATTTATTATCTGGCCCAAAGTGGGGCCAAAGAGCTGGGCGCTGCTGAAGTATCTTTTAACTGGCCTTTGGTAATGCCACTGATAGCCATTGTGTTTACTTATCTGGCTTTGCGGGGAATTGGGAAAGATGAAGCATTGGTGAGATCACTAAACCGGATTCGATAACGAGGTTGTAGTCGGTAGTTTATAGGCAGTAGTCGTTAATAAACCGTAGTTAAAAAAATATCCCCAAAGACCGCGGAGCTCATATCACTAAAAAAGCGCCTGATCTTTGGGGATATTTATTTTCTTCAAAGTTCGAGCACCGCTTTCAGGGGATCATTCCCTCCGGAAAGAAATGCTTCAGGTTTTTCAAGCATTTTCTTTACGTCCATCAGGAAACCCACCGAATCTTTTCCGTCAATAAGTCGGTGATCGTAACTCAGAGCGATATACATTATCGGCCTAACCTCAACTTTTCCGTCAACTGCCACGGGGCGCTCCACAATATTGTGCATTCCGAGAATGGCCGATTGAGGCGGATTAATTAAAGGAGTGGACAACATGGAACCAAAAACCCCACCATTGGTAATAGTAAAAGTACCTCCACTCATCTCTTCAAGAGAAATTTTACCCGAACGTGCCTTTTCCGCAAGCTTTTTAAGCTCTAACTCAATGTCTGCAAGCGAAAGTTTATCCACATTTCTGATAACCGGAACCATCAGTCCTTTTGGGGTTTGCACAGCCACTGAGATATCCACATACTGTGGAGTGACAATCTCCTCCTTATCGATCATGCTATTCACCTTGGGCCTCATCTTCAGAGCCAGAGCCGAAGCTTTCATGAAAAAAGACATGAATCCCAGTTTTACTCCATGCTTATCGACAAACTGATTTTGATATTGCTTTCGGGTTTTCATTATGGCCGACATATCCACCTCGTTAAAAGTGGTGAGCATGGCGGTCTCATTTTTCACACTCACCAGCCGCTGGCTCAATTTCCGGCGCAACTGGCTCATCTTCTCACGTTGTTCGCTTCTATCAATTTCCTGATCTGAAGAGGTAGCAGGAGATGCCGATACACCCTCTATTACAGCATCAACATCAGAGGCTGAAAGTTTCTTCAAACCGGCAACAATATCATCAACGGATAATCCGGCCACTTTCATTTTCTCACGGGCCAGCGGGGTCGAGCGCACCTTATCATTTTGTGGCACTTTATCATCCAACTGCTTTTCAGGCTTTTGCCGAACAGTCTCCTCCTTCTTCTCCGGTGCCTCTGACTTCTCTTCTTCATCCTCAACCTCATCATCACCGGAAGCATCTGCCTCGGTCTGGTCAGTATCATCAGGCACCTCTACGGAAGTGTCGATGCGACAAGCCACCTCACCCACCGAAACGGTAGTTCCGGCTTCAACTTCAATAGAAATTTTCCCACTCTCGGTGGCATTAAGCATCAGGGTAGCCTTGTCTGATTCAATCTCTGCCAAATCCTGATCCTTGTGGACCAAATCACCGTCTGAAACGAGCCACGTGGCCAGTTCCACTTCTGTAATGGATTCTCCGGGACTCGGTATTTTTATATCAATCATAATATTATTGATTAGTGGTTTCCTGTTTCAACCTGAATTGATCTATATTGAAAAACGCTGAGGGGACTCAAAATACTTATGCTGCTTAAGAATCTCAGCACGTGATTTTCCTTCAACACACTGGAGTCCGCAATAATCGTTTTTCAATGCACAATGGCATTTTTTAAATACTTTCCCGATGATTTCCTTCTGCCCCACCACATGCAGACCATTAAGTCCGGTAGCAGGACTTGCGCTGGCCAATCGGGCCACAGGTACTAGCTTCAACTCGGGAATCTGATTCTCTACATAGTACCAGGGGCCCATATTTTCAGGCTCTTCCTGCACCCACAGATTTAAAAGTGCATTGGGATATGTTTTGAGGAGCTCCAAAATTTGATTTTTTGGAAACGGATGCAGCTGCTCCACTCTGATAATTGCAACATCGCGGGCATTCAGTTCCTCTTTCCGGGCCAGTAAATCATAATATATCTTCCCGGAACAGAAAACAATACGTTTTACAGACTCACGGTCGGTATTTTCATCATCAATAATTTCCTTAAAACCTCCGGAGGCCAGATCATCCAATTTAGAAACACATTTGGGATGTCTCAACAGACTTTTAGGGGTAAACACCACCATGGGAATACGGAAATCACGCTTAAGCTGACGTCTTAAAGCATGGAAGAAATTGGCCGGAGTGGTACAATTCAGTACCTGCATATTGTTATTGGCCGCCTGATTCAGGAACCTTTCAATACGTGCACTGGAATGTTCAGGCCCCTGCCCCTCAAAACCATGTGGCAAAAGCATCACCAACCCATTCATAAGGCCCCATTTTTCCTCTGCAGAGCTCACAAACTGGTCCACCACAACCTGTCCCACATTAAAGAAGTCTCCAAATTGCGCTTCCCAAATCGTCAAACCATTTGGGACGCCCAAAGAGAAGCCGTATTCAAACCCCAACACTCCATATTCGTTTAGTGGTGAGTTGTAAATATCAAAAGATGGTTGATCCTCAGACAGGTGTTGCAATGGGAAATACGATTCTGCCATATCCTCCACTGTAAATCCGGCATGACGGTGGGCAAAAGTACCCCTGACGGAGTCCTGACCACTGACCCTGACAGGATGGCCCTCGTGGAGCAAAGTTGCATAAGCCAGCAATTCACCCAATGCCCAATCGAGCCGGTCTTCCTTTACCATCTGTTTTCGATCGGCCACCAGTTTTTCAAGCTTCCTGAAAAATTTAACATCTTCGGGCAAGTGATTGATCTCCTCTGCAAGTTTCAGCAAAAGATTCTTCTCAACTCCGGTATCCGGTGATTGCTCAAAATCCTTTTTCTCTGCGTATCGAAATTCTTTCCATAAATCTTTCAGAAAATGGCGAATATGCACCACATCTGTCTTTTGCGATTCTACCAATTCCGACTCCAAAGCATCGTTGTACTCTTTTTGAAGAGTGGCAATATCCTTTTTACTCAGTACCTTCTCTTTTTGCAGTTTTTGAGCATAAATATCATGCGGATTGGGGTGGGACGCTATTGCCTGGTAAAGTGTTGGCTGTGTAAAACGAGGCTCATCGCCTTCGTTGTGCCCGTGTTTGCGATAAGAAAGGATATCCAAAAACACATCGGCATGAAAAGTCTGACGATACTCAACTGCCAGCTCCAAAGCATAAACAATGGCCTCGGCATCATCTCCGTTTACGTGAAATACCGGACTTCGGGTCACTTTTCCCACATCGGTACTGTAGGTACTGGAACGGGCATCAAGATAATTGGTGGTAAATCCCACCTGATTGTTAATGACAATGTGAATGGATCCCCCTGTGGAATAACCATTCAGGCGGGCCATCTGCACCACCTCATAAACCACTCCCTGGCCGGCAATAGCGGAATCGCCATGAATGACAACAGGAATCACCTTACTAAAATCTTTATTGTAGGCATGTTCCGCTCTCGACCTTGTAAGACCTTCCACAACAGGAGTAACCGCCTCCAGGTGAGAGGGATTCGGCAGAAGATTTACCTTTACCGGATTTCCGGAAAGGGTATCCACCTCGCTATCGTACCCCAGGTGATATTTCACATCACCCAAAGAGATACTTTCATCATATTGATCACCATTAAATTCATTAAAAATATCCCGAACGGGTTTTTTAAGAATATTGCTCAGCACATTTAAACGCCCACGGTGAGCCATACCAATCATCACCTCACGAATACCCAGTTCTGCACCCTTTTCCACCAGAGCATCTAGCCCGGGAATCAGCACTTCCCCCCCTTCGAGAGAAAATCTTTTCTGGCCAACAAATTTTCGATGAATAAAATTCTCAAAACCCACAGCTTCTTTCAGCCGGTTGTATATCCTCAGCTTCTTTTCTTTTGTGAATGAGGGGGTGTTGCGCACCTCTTCCATCCTCGTTTTTAACCATGACACCATTTCGGGATGACGAATATAGAGGTACTCAACCCCCACAGATCCACAATAAGTTTGTTTTAAATGCTCAATAATATTCTTCAGTGGAACAGCTCCAAGTCCGATATCATTTCCGGCCTGAAAAACTGTTTCCAGATCTTCTTCCACAAGTCCGAAATTCTCCACATCCAGCGTAGGAAAATATTTTCGCCGGGAGCGAACCGGGTTGGTTGCCGTAAACAGGTGGCCCCGCTGACGATACCCGTGTATAAGATTTATTACATTAAATTCTTTGCTTACCTGACCCGGGACGGCTTCTTCATACCTCATCCGGGCAAAGTCAAAACCTCTGAAAAAATCACGCATTCCTGCATCCACAGAGTCAGGGTTTTGTTGATAATCTTTGTAGAGTTTTTCTATCGCTTCAATGTCGCTGTTTCCGACAAACGAAAATGAGTCCATAATTCCTGTTTGTATGGCGTTTTACTGTTAATCTTCCGATTAAGATTTAATGCTTAATAGTGTCTGTCCATAAAGTACCATTTACTGCGTTACGCTTGTCCGAAAAGTACTCATTTACGAAAAGTAAACTCCGTATTTTCGGACTTGCGCCACCGCTAAAGCTTTAGGCGGCACGCGGTCGCAAGCCTTGTAACTGGCACTTTCTGAACAGACACAGTTCCTATTATAATTTTCCCTGACTTTATTGACGGGAACTAATAGTTAAAATCAGCCAATAATCATTTATCTTTGATGATAATAACCCAAGCCTTTTTATCAGGTTTATCCTGATTGTTACACAAATCATAAAAAGACATCGATAAATATGCGATTTTTTCTGGAACAACTGGCCGATTATCACCTTCAAAAATATTTAACAGATATATCTGAGTTTTGTTTTGTTTTTCCCAGTCGGCGGGCAGGCGTTTTTTTTCGTCAGTACCTGAATGACAAAACTCCCAAGCCGGTTTTTTCTCCCGAGATAATAACCATCAACGATTTGTTCGGAAAGCTAGAACCACGTCCTGTGAGCGATAACATCAGCCTCATCTTTAAACTTTATGATTCTTACAGGGAGGTAATGGATAAAGATATTGCACTGGATGATTTTATTCCCTGGGGAGAAATGTGTCTGGCCGATTTTGATGACATTGATAAGTATCTGGCGGACCCCGAACAACTATTCAGGAATCTGGCGGATCAAAAAGCGTTGGATGACGATTTTAGTCACCTGGATGACGATCAGGTGGAAGCCATCCGTACTTTCTGGAGTTCTTTTGACCCGGAAAAGTTATCACGCCTTCAAAAATCTTTTTTGGAAGTTTGGGAAAAGATGCCTGAACTTTACCGTCATTTCAACGAACGACTCGACCGGGACAACGAGGCCTATGAAGGAAAAATGTTCCGATTGACTGCACAAAAAATACAGGACAAAACTGTTGGGGAGGTTCCGTATAAGCACATTGTTTTTGCCGGACTGAATGCACTTAACAACTGTGAAAAAAGACTGCTCAACTACCTTAAAATAAAAGGAACAGCAGCATTCTTCTGGGATTACCCCCAATGGATTATGGAAGCTCCGGTGCAATCTTCGGATCAGGGCTTAATCAGAGGTGAACACGAGGCAGCCCGGTTTATCAAAAACAACATCCTGGACTTCCCCATGCCTGCCGACTGGGATAATCCGCAGCATGAAGGGCCTGAAAAAATTACAATCGCCACGGCAGCCAATGATCTCGGACAAACCCAGATAGCTGCAGAATTTTTGAAAAAGATAACGGTTCAAAACAATCCCAACCCGACGGCAGAAGATGCCCCCCAGGCAAAAACCGCCCTCGTTTTGGCCGATGAGGCACTGATGCTTCCTGCCATACATGCCATTCCGGAAACCTGGGACAAAATCAATGTCACCCTGGGATATCCGCTAAAAAACACTCCGGCTTATGGTTTGGTGGAAACGCTCATGACACTTCAGCAATCCATGCGAACCACCCGGCAAGGTAAGACCTGGTTTTATCACCGCCACCTGCTCGGACTGCTGCGCCACCAATACATCACCACCATCATGGGCAAAGAAGGCCGACAACTTGTCAACAAATTAATCGCTGCCAACCAGGTCTTTATCGAAAAAAGCAATATCCCTCCACACGAATTAACAGATCGGTTGCTGAAAAAAACCAACACCACTGAGGATCTTACCGAATATCTGAAAAATGTCCTCCAAATGGTTTATCAGCATTTGAAAAAAAATCCCGAAACCGCACTGGAAAGGGAATTTGTATATCATCTGTATCTGACCATCAAACGACTGGGCGAAATATTATCGGCTCAAACAGAAAAGGTAACTCCGGAAACCTGGCACCGCCTGTTCCGAAAACTGGCAGATTTTCAAACAGTTCCCTTTAGAGGGGAGCCCTTGAGCGGCCTTCAGGTAATGGGGATACTGGAAACAAGGGTACTCGATTTCGATAATCTGGTGATTCTGAGTATGAACGAAGGAATATTTCCACACACCGCTCCTCCCAACAGCTTTATCCCATACAATTTGCGTAAAGGCTTCGGACTACCCACCATTGACAATCAGGATTCTATTTTTGCCTATTATTTCTACCGTCTGATACACCGGGCCAAAAATGTCACCCTGGCATGGGCCTCTTCCGACGCCAAGGGACAAGCTGGAGAGATGAGCCGTTTTCTGCATCAGCTCTATTACGAATACCCGGGTATTGTGCAAAATGACACATACATACAGAATGTAGGCACCAAGATAGCTCCTGAGATATTCTCGGAAAAAAATGAAGAAGTAAAACAACAACTTTCTGAATATCGAAAGGAGGGCACCCGATCCCTTTCGCCAAGTGCCCTGAGCACCTATATAGAATGCCCGCTGCGGTTTTATTTTAAATATCTTGCCGGGGCCAAAGAAGCGGAGGATATATCTGAAGAACTGGATCCCCGTATTTTCGGAAATCTGTTTCACCAAACGGTGGAAGCTCTTTATCAGCCATTCCTAAATCAGGTTGTTACTCCCGAAATTATCAACGAGATTGCCAAACCTGAGAAAATCGCAAAAACGCTGGAACGGATATTTGCAAAGAATGTACCTTTTATCCGGCAGGATAAAAGTGTTTTCGTGGACTTACAAGGAAAAAACAGTCTGGTTTTCGAAGTGTTGATGCGCTACCTTACCGGTTTTTTCCGAAATGAGAAACAAAGCGCTCCGTTTACCATTAAAGGACTGGAAACCAACATCCATATGAATTTCACCACTCCATCGGGCAAAAACATCAGCCTGGGAGGAAACATTGACCGCCTGGACGAAAAAGAGGGTATCACCAGGGTGATTGACTACAAAACCGGACAGGGTGATAATAAAATTTCGAAATTCGAAGAGCTTTTTGACACGACCAAACACTCTAAAAATAAAGCAACCTTCCAAACTCTTCTTTATTCCCTGATGGTTGAAAACAGCGGAGTTCCCCCTGAACAGATTCAACCGGGGGTGGTTTGGATGCGCAAACTTTTTACCGATACGGACACTTCGCTCTGGCTGCAGCAGGGAAGACAACAAAAATCACCGATAACTCTGGGGTTGGCCAAAGATGAATACCAGGATGGACTGGGACAATTACTGGATGAATTGTTTGATGAAAAAATTCCGTTTCGTCAGACGCCCCATGAGAAAAATTGTGAGTATTGTGTGTATCGGGAGATTTGTTTGAAATAGGATGAGGCAGGCAGAAGTTTGTCAGGCAGAAGTGAAAAGTAAGAAATCGTCACCCCTTCCGGGGTTTTTCCAATCATTGCAACATCATTTCTACCAAACTGTCGCTTAGCCGGGACTGGTCCACCATGAAAAAGAAAAACCGAACAATCATTACCTCCACCTATAAATTGAAAAATATATGGTCATGCCAGAAATCCAGCTTCAGAGTATAAGAAGCCCTCATCTCTAATCTCCTTGCTTTCTGCTCCATACCCCAAGCCCATATCCCCGTGCTTCCAACGCGTTTAATCATCCAGCAAATCGGGGCGCAATTTCCTGGTACGCTCAAAGGCTTGTTGTTCGCGCCATTCATCAATCAACTTGTCATTTCCTGACAACAACACTTCCGGCACTTTCCATCCATTGTAATCAGAAGGACGGGTATAGACCGGTGGTGCCAGCAGATTGTCCTGAAAAGAATCGGTAAGCGCAGAAGTTTCATCACCAATAACGCCGGGAAGCACACGTACTACGGCATCCACCACCACTGCAGCCGCCAGTTCTCCGCCACTGAGCACGAAATCACCCACTGAAATCTCACCGGTAATAAAATGCTCCCGTACCCTGTGATCCACCCCTTTGTAATGACCACAAAGAATAATGATGTTGCCACTCAGGGAGAGTTTGTTGGCCTCCTGCTGATCAAAACGCCGTCCGTCAGGAGTCATAAAAAGAATATGATCATAGGTCCGTTCCTCGCTTAGCTTATTAATGGCACGGGCAATGGGGTCTATCTGCATAACCATCCCGGCACCACCGCCGAACGGATAGTCATCCACCTTTTTGTGCTTATCGGTACTGTAGTCACGGATATCGTGCAAAAAAATCTCCACAGCCCCTTTTTCAACAGCCCGTTTAATGATAGATTCACTGAATGGTCCCTGAAACATAGCAGGAAACAAGGTAAGTATATCGATGCGCATAAAATATCTTTTTTGCAAAGATAGCAAAAGCTATAGATTGTTTTGGGGTTTGGAGTTTGGAGTCAGCAGTTGGTAGAGGGTTTGGTTATTAAAGAATGGAAGTTTCAAAGGCAGAAGTGAAACAATAAACTTTTTTCAGATTGAGGTATTCCTCCTGCCTCTCTCATTATTTCGCGACGCGACCGATAATGAGAGTGCCAGGAGGATTATATAAATCATCCCTGACAGTGTAAAAAGCTCATTTTGATGTAAAAATATTTGAGGTTTGCAGTATATTTGATAGATTCGTAGAAACATTTTAGTGATAAGAGCCCAAAAGCTTTGTCGCATCTTTAAAATAAAAAAAGATGGAAGCCAACGACCTAAACAAATCATCTGAGGAGCAGATGAATTTGAATTCAGATGTACAATCTGAAAATATGGAGAAAAAAGAGATCAAGCCCGAACAATCCGAGAATCAACAGGAAAAGAAACCGGAAAAACCAATGCCGGCTTCGGATACTACAGAATCCAGGGAAGAAAATTATTCATCGGAAAAGGAAACCTCCGGTTCTGAGGAGGCATCCACCGTGAACCAAGAGCAGGAAGAAGTTGCAGAAGCCCCCTCAGATAAGGAACACAAAGAAGAAGAGGAGACCGAAGCCTCAGACAAATCCAAACATCCGGAAGAGGTGGATTATGGAACTCTCACACGCGAAGAATTGCTTAAAAAATATCATGAATTGCTCAATAATTTCTCTACCGGAGTGATCAAAGATCATGTTGAGACCATCCGCAAGGAGTTTGAGCGGAAAAGTGCATCCGAACTGGCTAAACTAAAAGCAGATTTTGTGGCCTCGGGAGAACCGGCTGAGGCATTTACACCGCCGCACGACAATCTTTCGGATGATATGCAAAATGCTATTCAGCAATACCGCAAAAAACGTGACGAAGAAAGGACAAGAAAAGAAGAAGAGAAGAAGCAGAACCTTGTCGCCAAATATGAGGTAATAGAAGGCATTAAGGAGCTGGCCAATCGCCAGGAATCGTTACACGAAACCTTTGACGAATTCAGAGCATTGCAACAGCGATGGCGGGAAATAGGTCCTGTGCCCCAGGGGGAGGTCCACGATATGTGGGAAAATTATCATCTTCAGGTGGAGAACTTCTACAACTACATTAAAATAAACAAAGAGCTCCGCGACCTGGATTTAAAAAAGAACTATGAGACCAAACTGGAACTTTGCGAAAAAGCAGAAAAGCTCCTTTTGGAACCATCCATCGTCAAAGCATTTAAAATCCTTCAGAAATATCACAATCAATGGCGTGAAACAGGCCCCGTGCCTCGCGAGAAAAAAGAGGAACTCTGGGAACGTTTTCATGAAACCACCGTTAAGCTGAACCAAAAGCATCAGGAGCATTATGAAAACATGAAGGAACAGCTTCAGAAAAATCTGGAAGCCAAGCAGGAGCTCTGTGAAAAAGTGGAAGCATTACTGGAACAAGATTTGAAGTCGCCAAAAGAATGGGAGAAGAACAGCAAAGCCATCATAGAAATCCAGAAAATATGGAAAACCATTGGTTTTGCACCCAAAAAAGACAATCAGGAGATCTACCTGCGTTTCCGGACTGCCTGTGACAAATTCTTCGACAACAAACGTGATTTTTTCAAACAGTACAAAGACGAACAACAAAACAACCTTCAGATAAAAAATGAGTTGGTGGAGAAAGCCGAATCGCTGAAGGATAGCACCGATTGGAAAAACACCACCGATGAGCTGATTCGCATTCAGAAAAAGTGGAAAGAGACAGGCCCGGTGCCCCGAAAACACTCGGATATCATCTGGAAAAAGTTCCGTGGTGCCTGCGATCATTTCTTTAACCGCAAGTCGGAATTCTTCAGTAAGAAAGATGAAGCCCAGGAAGACAATTTGAAACTAAAAGAAGAACTGATAGAGGAACTGAAACAATACGAGCCGGGTGAAAACAATGAAAAAAGTTTTTCAACCCTTCAGGAGTTTCAACGCCGCTGGTCAGAGATTGGCTTCGTCCCCATCAAAGAAAAAGATCGTGTAAACCAGGAGTTCAGAAATCTGATTAATGCCCGTTTCGACCACCTGAATATGGATGAAAACAACAAGGCCATTCAGAAATTCAGAAACAAACTGGAAAACTGGCAAAACGAAGGTCAGTTTGACGATCGGATTAACCAGGAACGCAACAAAATTATAGGAAAACTCAAGCAACTGGAGAATGACATCATCCTGTGGGAAAACAACATTGGCTTTTTCGCAAAATCAAAAAGTTCTGAGGCCCTGGTGCGCGATTTCCGCAACAAAATAGAAAACGGCAAGCGAACCATCAAAATGCTTAACGAAAAGCTGGATCTGATTGAAGAGATCGAGAAGTGAGGATTTTGAGTTCGGGGTTGGGGGTTTTGAATTTCAAAAACAGATGAGCACCATTCAATTTAATGGATTAAAATCAAAAAAGGAAGGATGGATGATATACCGGTGTAGCTCATTTTATAATTAATCCACACAAATTCCGGGTACTTTTTGCTAACTTTGTGCTTTTAATTTTTGAAAAAGTACGATCGTTGAATCTTAAAATAGTGGAATTGTGCCCGATACACGTTATGTTTTTGTAACCGGAGGTGTTGCATCCTCATTAGGAAAAGGAATTATCTCGGCGTCCCTGGCCAAACTTCTTCAGGCCCGCGGTTACCGGGTAACCATTCAAAAGCTGGATCCATATCTGAATGTAGATCCCGGAACACTTAACCCCTACGAACACGGGGAGTGTTATGTTACCGAAGATGGTGCCGAAACAGATCTGGATCTGGGGCATTATGAACGATTTCTGAATGTTCCCACCTCACAGGCGAACAATGTTACCACCGGACGTATCTATCAGAATGTCATCAACAAAGAGCGACGAGGAGACTACCTGGGAAAAACGGTTCAGATAATTCCGCATATCACCGACGAAATTAAACGCAACATCAAGCTATTGGGCAGTAAGCACAAATTTGATGTGGTCATCACAGAAATTGGGGGTACAGTCGGCGATATTGAATCATTGCCCTACATTGAAGCGGTACGTCAGCTGAAGTGGGAACTGGGACACCGCGCTACCGTGATTCACCTCACACTGGTTCCCTATCTGGCTGCAAGTGGTGAACTAAAGACCAAACCTACACAGCATTCTGTAAAATCTCTGTTGGAAATCGGAGTTCAGCCAGATGTGTTGGTACTGCGAACAGAACATGACCTGTCGAGTGACATTCGTAAAAAAGTCGCCTTATTTTGTAATGTTGACAGTCGGGCTGTGGTTCAATCCATTGATGTATCATCCATATACGAAGTCCCTGTGAAAATGCAGGAAGAAGGATTGGATGAAATTATTCTGGAAAAATTGCAACTCCCCATTGAAGGAAAGCCTGAGCTCAAAGAGTGGAAGAATTTCCTTAGCAAACTTAAAGCAGCAAAGAAAACCATCAGAATTGGTCTTGTAGGAAAATATGTGGAATTGGCTGATGCCTACAAATCAATTATTGAAGCCCTGAACCATGCGGGAACGTACAACGACCGCAAAGTTGAACTCAGACTGATTCATTCGGAAAACATCAATCAGGAAAACGTTGAAAACACCTTAAAAGATCTTCATGGAATATTGGTCGCCCCGGGATTTGGACACAGGGGAATAGAGGGGAAACTTTTAGCAGTTCGTTATGCCCGGGAAAAAGATGTGCCATTCTTTGGTATTTGTCTGGGTATGCAATGTGCAGTTATTGAGTTTTCACAAAATGTGCTGAAGCTGGAGAAGCCCAATTCACGGGAGATGGATCACAACACGCCCAACCCGGTGATTGACCTCATGGAAGATCAGAAAAATATAACTGATAAAGGAGGAACAATGCGTCTGGGAGCTTATGAGTGTGAGTTGAAAAACAATACCAATTCGGCCAGGGCTTATCAGAAAGATTTGATCCATGAACGTCACCGTCACCGTTACGAATTCAACAACGAGTATCTGCAGCAATTTGAAGATGCCGGAATGATAAGTGCCGGAATTAATCCCGATACCGGCTTGGTGGAGATTGTTGAAATTCCAAAAAATAAATGGTTTGTTGGCGTTCAGTTCCACCCCGAGTATAGCAGTACAGTCATTAAGCCTCACCCCATGTTTCTGGCATTTGTAAAAGCAGCCATTGAGCATGAAGAGGAAGGAAAGAAGGGTTGAAGGTTCTGAGTTTGGGAGCAAACTTTATTACCCGCAAAACCAGGTGATTTACAATCGTTTAATAAAAAAATAATGGCAACGGTTCAAGGAACTTTTGTCAAAAGAGAAAAATATAATACAAATAATAACGCATAATGGATAAAAATTCGATAACAGGACTTCTACTTATTACAGCCATCCTTGCTCTGTTTTGGTGGATGAATAAACCATCGGAAGAAGATCTGGCAAAACGGAAACGCCAACTGGATTCTATCAACCGGGTAGAGCAACTCCGGGCTGTGGAAGCAGAAAAAAATGTTCAGGCTGAATCGGAGGATGTTACAGGGGAACAGCAATCCCAACAAAATAATAAAGACAGTGCCCGGATTCAGGCTGCCGGCATTTTGGCTCCCTACATCAAAGGAGAACAGCAATTTACCACAATTGAGAATGAAAAGATTAAAGTTACCTTATCGAACCTCGGTGGTCGCATTTATTCCGTAGAATTAAAAGAATATCAAACACACGACGGTCGTCCTTTGGTTTTGTTTGAAGGGAATGACAACCGATATGGGTTCAATTTCACTTACAACACCAATATCTATCATACCAATGATTTATATTTTGATGTAAAGAAGCAGGGCGAAAACTCAGTTAGCTTTGAGATTTCGGGTGCAGACAGAGAAAACCTGTCTCTCACATACAGTTTGACGGATGATGCCAACATGGTTGAACACCATATCTCTGCAGAAAATCTTGGAAACAAATTTGATGTCCCACGCAATGCACTTGACCTGGAATGGTATCAGAAAATGCCTGCCCAGGAAAAAGGAAGACAGTTTGAAACCCAGTATTCAGGAATTTATTACAAGTTTTTCCAGAACGATGTAGATGATATTTCCGGCAACAGCAGCAGCAGTGAAGATTTGCGGACACCGGTAAAATGGATTGCGTTTAAAGACCAGTTTTTCAGCTCAATCCTGATATCAGATGAAAATATGGCCAGCGCGTTTGTGGAGACAACAGTGATTGAGGATGAAACCAATCCAATCTTGCGTATCAACCAGGCCGAGGCGGCCATCCCTTTCGATTTCTCAGAAAACGACGAAGCGCAGATGCGTTTCTTTTTTGGTCCCAACCACTTTTACACCCTTAAGGCTTATGAAGATCTTGACCTTCATCAGATCCTTCCTCTTGGGTGGGGTATTTTTGGCTGGATCAACCGGTATGCAGTAATCCCTGTTTTTAACTTCCTGGAAGGATTTATCGGAAGCTACGGTATCATTATCCTGATTCTGACACTCCTCATCAAGCTGGTTCTGTTTCCCCTCACCTACAAGTCGTATATGTCAACGGCCAAGATGAGGGTATTGAAACCACAGATTGATGAGATTAATGAGCGCATTCCAAAAGATAAAGCCATGGAACGTCAGCAGGCCACCATGGCACTGTATCGCAAAGCGGGAGTAAATCCCATGGGTGGGTGTTTACCCATGCTTTTACAGATGCCAATCCTGATTGCGATGTTCCGGTTTTTCCCCAGTTCCATCGAGTTGCGTCAGGAAAGTTTCTTGTGGGCCACTGACTTGTCAACCTATGACAGCATATGGGATTTACCGTTCGAGATTCCGTTTTATGGAGACCATGTGAGTTTATTTACCCTGCTGATGGCGGCAACCAACATATTCTATACACGCATCAATCAGGAAATGACACAATCGTCGGCCCAGATGCCGGGAATGAAAGGAATGATGTATATGATGCCGATTATGTTCCTATTCTTTTTCAACCAGTATGCTTCCGGTCTGAGTTATTATTATTTCGTCTCTACCCTGATTACAGTAGGACAAACTCTCCTGATTCGTCAGTTTGTTGATGAAAAAGCCATTCTGGCAAAATTGAAAGCGAACCAGAAAAAACCAGCAAAGAAGTCGAAGTTCCAGGCACGCCTTGAAGCCATGCAAAAGCAACAGCAACAAGTGCAGAAAGCAAAAGGCAAGAAGCCCGGAAAGAAATAAGAATTAATCAGGTAAGCAACCTGAGTAAAATTCAAAAGAGGAACATCCAAGCGATGTTCCTCTTTTTTTTTTGGAATCTACTCAACAAATTAACCCATTTGGAATAATTAATCAGAAAAACTAAATTTACATTATTACAATTACAAAATAATTAATCTTGAATCCCAAACCTACCATATCACTAATCCCGGCAACGCATAGAGGTAATGAAGTAATCTTATTCCGGTTCGATTACAACGAAAATCTGATTAAAACCATCCGTAAACTGCCGGAAATTCGTTGGAGTGCCACAAAAAAATGTTGGTATCAGCCAAAAATTCAGTTCAATCTCAATCACACTTTTGCCTTGATTAAACCTCTAGCCTTTCTTGACTACAAGCTGATGCTAAGTGAAAAAAATCAAGATGCCCCCAATAAAACACCTACAGAAAACAGATATACCCACCGGGCAACAACACCTCTCCCCGATGGATACATGGAGTTACTCCACCAGAAACGGTACAGCGAAAATACGATAAGAACCTATACTGCCTATATCAAGGATTTTTCCTATGCGTTCAGGAATAAGCAACTTTCGGAGATAACGAAAGAGGAAATTAGCAGCTACATGCTCGGTCTTATAGAGAAGAACAAAATATCCGGAACCGAGCAAAATCAAAGAATCAATGCCATAAAGTTTTATTACGAAAAGGTACTGGGGCATGAAAAAAGCACTTATTACCTGGAAAGACCAAGAACCGAAAAACCATTACCAAAAGTTTTTAGTAAACAAGAGGTTATATCAATCATAAAACAGTGCTCCAACCTGAAGCACCGGTGTATTTTATCTATGATATACTCTGCCGGACTCCGCAGAAGTGAATTGATCAATCTTAAACTTTCGGATATTCTTGCCGACAGAAATCAAATAATTATCCGACATGCCAAAGGCAAAAAAGACCGGTATTCTCTCCTATCGCCACACCTGCTTAAGGAACTAAGGGCCTACTACAAAACATTCAGACCCACAGTATGGCTTTTTGAGGGACAAAAACCCGGCACCCAGTATAGTGCTTCAAGTATTCGAAAAATCCTTTCCATAGCGGCAAAAAAAGCAGGTATCAAACGAAGGATTACTCCGCACATGCTAAGACACTCCTTTGCCACTCACCTTTTGGAACAAGGAATTGACTTAAGATACATCCAGAGTTTACTTGGTCACTCTTCCAGCAAAACAACAGAAATATACACGCACGTTTCAACCAGTGAATTGAGTAAAATAAAAAATCCTCTGGACGACCTATGGGAACCTGATTAACATAAAAAGGTGCACAATCCACCCGCTTTGTTGGAGAAATTGTGTACCTTTAATATCGACAAGGCAAATATAACAGCACCAGGTGATGATACAAGGACGTTATGTGCCATTTTAGAACTACCAGACAATGAAATGACCGAGAAAATTCCAACATTAAAACCTGACACATTTAAGAAGTTGTTAATGGCAGACATTGACCATTTTCAGTTGGACAAACCCCACTTTAACGACTTTTATTTTCACGACCTTTCAAAAGACACTTACAAACTAAAACTGCCTTTACCTCCCCACAGAAAAACAGTAAACGATTTTATTCTTATTACTTCGGGGTCAATAACAAAAAGTGCAGGCATTGACACTTACGAAGTAACCAAAAACACAATTTTTATTCTACCAGTTGGACAAATTACAACAACGACAAGCATTTCGGATAATTTGAAAGGTGATTACTGTCATTTCTCAAATAGTTTTATAGCAGAAAGAAAATAAAATGGAAAAACAAAATTGGAAATTCAAATTAGGATTAATGTTGGTAATTATATCAACACTAATTTTTGCGTTGTTACTTTTATTGCCATTCCTTGACACAACAGGCAAAAATAAAATTGTAATTTCAACTGTTATTGTAATTATTGGCGAAGTGCTATTTTGGTGTGGCGGACTTCTACTTGGACGACAAATTATCGACAAATACAAAACTTACCTAAATCCGAAAAATTGGTTCAACCGACAAAAGAAAAACGGCACATAATCGAGTAGACTGCCGCTAGGTCAATGACCTAGCGGAGAGCCTCTCACACCACCGTACGTACGGGTCTCGTATACGGCGGTTCTTTAAACCATGGGAAACAGTTGATTCAGTTCCGTATTTTTGGAAATTGTCTTAAACATTGTAGCCAAAGGGATGTATCCCCGCTTTATTAGACGGGCTTTGGTAATGGTGGTTCCCAATATTGGGCTTTGCGCAATGGCCCAACCTCCCATCCTGCTCCGGCTCCATGCATAGGCATCTCGTGGAGGGACACCTAAACGGATCAGGTTTTTCCGTTTCCGTTCGAGCTTCTTCCAGTGATGCCAAATGCAATATCTTAAGCGATTGCGCAGCCAGCCATCCAATTCTGCCAGTTTTCCCTTGATGTTGGCATATTTGAATGCATTTAGCCAGCCTCGCTGGATTTCATGCAGTTTCTTTATGCGTTCATCAAAGCTCATTGGCGTAGTTTTACGGGTTACCTCCTTCAGTTTTGCTTTCAAAGATTTCCATCTTTTACGGTTTACAACTAATTGGTATTTGCCTTTGACCCCTTTTTGAAAAACAGGGACAAAGCCATACCCCAAAATCTGAAAATGGACAGGTCGCCGTATGCCGCTTTTCTCCCGGTTAATGGGGAGTTTCAGCTTGTCCCGAAGATAAATGTAAACCTGATTACCCGCCCGTTTTGCTTCCGATTTCGTTTTGCAGTAAATGCTGAAATCGTCTGCATAGCGGACAAAACGAAGTCCCAAACGCTCCATCTCCGTGTCCAGTTCATGAAGCATGATATTAGACAAGAGCGGGCTTATCGGGCTTCCTTGTGGTACGCCTATACGTCGTTTAATGAGTTTCCCGTCTTTTTCAAGAGGGGCTCTCAGCCAACGCCGGATCAGGCACATCGTGGTTTTACATTTTATCTTTCGATAGAGCAGTTGCAAGAGCAGCACATGGTCTACCATGTCGAAGAACTGTTTAAGGTCAATCTCCACTATGTGTTGATAGTCGGAGTTGATGTAGTGCAGCGATTTACTTACCGCTTGCTGGGTATTCCGCCGAGGGCGGAATCCATAGCTATAGGTCGAAAACGCTTGTTCGTAACGGGGCATGATCACACGCAAAACGGCCTGTTGCAACATCCGGTCTATGGCTGTTGGTATCCCAAGCAGGCGCATTTTACCACCTCCTTTGGGGATTTCTTTGCCTCGAATCGGCTGTGCATGGTAGTTTCTAGTGCGAACTTGTTCTGTCAGGGTTGAGCGATGTTCATGCAGGTAAGCTTCTAATTCACTTACTTTCATACCATCTACTCCCCCGGCTCCTTTGTTACGAACTACTTCTCTGCAGGCCATTGATAGGTTGGCCGGTTGCAGGATTTTCTCAATCAGTGCTTCTTCCATTTCTTCTTTTCTGTTTCCTGTTACGCTTTCGACGGGCTGGTAAGCTTTTAACTTAGACCTCCCGGGCAAATTTGTAACGATTTAAAGTTCCGTCCTTCGGTGTTCACTTCTTATGTCGGGAAACCCGGCTGATACAGTTCGCTCGTAGGCCGCAATTTTCCTTACGGTTAATACCGTGAATCGGTAGCATCCTCACCTACTATGACTTCTGCTGACTGCTTCACATGTCCACCTCGTGAACGTGGAGCTATCCCCTGGTAAGAGCTTTATCCTTCAGTCTATTCCTGTCGCATCTACATAACTGTCCTTTGGTGTTCTTTGGGCTTTACAATGATGTGCTTGCTTACCCAAACAATCATGCCTCATATGCGCCTTACAGCATATGCTAATCCTGTAATACCTGTCCGTCAGTACAGACTTTTGCCGGTTGGCTTCCTTCACTGCATACCTCACGGTAAACCAGCTTGCCACTTGCTAATGCTTCAAGGCGTCACCCTCGCGCATAAGGGACTTGCACCCTCCGGATAAATTCACCTCACACTCTATGGCTCCTTGGAAAAGATTTGTATTTTTAAACTTTTTCTGGAACTTCGAGGTGGGTGCACTGCTGCTCATGCAGGGCACACACACGCGGTCATAAAACATTGCGCGGGTAGTGCCAAATTTGTACGAAATAACTATTAATCAACGGCTTAGCGGGTTGATAAGTATGTGCTTCGAAGTGCGCAACGTTTCATACCGCCACCGTTGGCAACAAGTGTAAAAAAAGACAACCCGACAGCTAGTTACGATAACGACAAAATTGAAATAAGAAAGGATTTAGCTTTTTGACAGGACAGTACTAATTTGATGGAATTTATTTTGTTTTTTTCCGACGCTCAAAAGAAAATGAAATGAAACCCCAACCCACATTGCACACATTTGCAAATCGCACCAGCCGCACGTAAACCAAAATTTGCAAAAGAGTGCAATCTTCCCACCACACTACTGCTACGATAAAACATTCGTTAATTTATGCAAAAAAAAGATTGGATTATAGAAAAATATATCAATCTTTGTACCGTAAAACAATTTTAGTACAAATTTGATATGAGCATTGATAATACCAAAGAATCAATTTTAAGCGTTGCGAATAAGCTATTCAGTCGCTTTGGGTTCCATAAAACTTCAATGGATGAAATCGCTAAAATTGCGAGGAAAGCCAAAGGTTCCTTATATTATCATTTTGCAAGCAAGGAGGATTTATTTAGGGAGGTAGTATCAATTGAAATGATAAACCTGAAAAATCAGCTGTCTTTTATTGTTAATAATCCTGATTTGACTTCTACGGAAAAGGTAAAAAAATATCTCGTTAAAAGAATGGAGATTCTAAATTCTGCTGCAAATTATCATGAAACGCTAAAAGCTGATTTTTTTGAACATTTTCATTTCATTGATGATTTACGGACTGAATTAGATGCATGGGAAAAAGAAAACCTGAAAAAGTTAATCCTTCAAGGTGTTGAGAGGGGTGAATTTGCTATTATTGGAGATATTGATGTTTTGTTAGACGTATTCATTATGGTTATAAAAGGGCTTGAGATACCCTTTTTTCTACAGAACAAATATGTGAAATACGCTCCTCATTTTGAAGGTTTAATTGGAATACTCACAAAAGGTTTATCTCGATAATTTTTTTTGCACTAAAACTGACTATAAAACGATTTAAGTATAATTAATTTTAAAACAACAAAATATGAACAGATTCGCAGATGGCATAGTGAAATTTAAATGGCTTATAATTATAGCCGTTGTAGGTTTAACCGTATTCTTTAGTTATCAGGCAAAAGACTTGCATATAAACGCTGATATAATAAGCTCTTTGCCCGATGATGACCCTGTTGCCCGGTTGTACAAGGAGATAGGAACACAGTTTGGCGGAAATGATATGGGAATGATTGTGTTGGAAACAAATGATGTTTTTAAAGCAGAAGTCATTCAGCATATAAAGCAAATTACCGATAGCATAAAATATACCAGTGGGGTTTCAACCGTTACAAGCTTAACCAATATTCTCGATATCAAAAGCTCTGAATGGGGTATTGAAATCGGCAAGCTGGTTGATGAGTATGATTTGCCCGTTGAGCAATCGCAGTTAGACAGCCTGAAAAACTATGTTTTCTCCAAAGAGATGTACAGGGGAGCTATTGTTTCAGAGGATGGAACGGCAACCGCAATAATGTTTACACTTCTCCCCGAGGGAGATAAACAGGCTGTTGCAAAAGAAATTAAGGATAAAATTGAAGCATTGGATTTGCCCGAGACAACTTATTTTGGCGGTCTCCCCATGATGATGAACGACATTAACGATTTGATTGTTTCGGATATTGTATGGCTTGTTCCCATCGTTTTCCTCGTAATAGCCATTATTTTATTGTTGAGTTTTAAATCTTTTAGAGGGGTATTGTTGCCGTTGCTCATAGCAGGTTTGGCCGTTATTTGGACAATGGGCTTAATGGCAGTAACCGGGTATGAGTTGACAATTATCTCAAATATAATTCCGGTTGTGCTGCTTGCTGTAGGAAGTGCTTATACAATTCATGTGCTCAATAGTATTAACCACAATAAACTTGCAGACAGAAAACAGGCATTAGTTCAAGCACTTAGATATATTCTGATTCCTGTAATACTGGCAGCAGTAACCACTGCCATTGGATTTGTATCATTTGTTTTTGGGGCATACCTCACCATGATTAAAGACTTCGGAATATTTACTGCGGTTGGTACATTAATCGCTTTAATACTATCCCTATTTTTTGTTCCCGCACTTATCTCTGGACTTTCAATGTATGGCAAAAAAACAGCTATTGAATCCGAAGAAAAGCAAACCATATTAACTCACAAAATTCTACTGCCCTTGGTAAAATTTCTGTTTAAACATCCCAAATATACACTTACAGGTTGGGGAGTTCTGCTAATGTTATGCATTGGTGGCCTAATGTTGATAAAAACCAGCGTTAACATGGCCGACTATTTTAAGAAAGATAATCCAACAAGGATTGCAGAGGATGTTATGCAGAAAAAATTTGGCGGCTCGTTACCGGTATTTGTTGTTTTTGAAGGAGATATGCAAAGTCCGGAAGTTCTGCAAAAGATGATTGAAACGCAACGTTTTATGAAAGAAGACCCCAGTATTGACGTAACCCAATCGGTTGCCGACCTGATAGAGCAGATGAACGATGTAATGGGCGAAGGAAAAAGAATACCCGATGACAAGGCAAAAATTGAGCAATTATGGTTCCTGCTCGACGGACAGGATGTGATGCCGCAACTGGTTAATGACGACCTTACCAAAGGCGTCATTCAATCAAAATTTGCCTCAGTGGATACGAAAGACATTGAAGCATTTACTAAAAAGATGAACCGTTTTATTGAAGAAAACCAAAATGAATATTGCCAAATAGAGCTTACAGGAATGCCATCCGTTTACGATAAGCTCAACAGCAGCTTGTTAAACAGCCAGCGCAACAGTTTATTAATCGCTATTGCACTGGTTATATTAATCGTAAGCGCGATTTTGAGGTCTGTTTCCAAAGGGGTTTTTGCCGCAATTCCCGTGGTTGCAACAATTATTGTCCTGTTAGGAATCATGGGAATAACAGGAATCCCGCTCGATATAGCAACTGTACTGGTAGGCAGTATTGCTTTGGGTATAGGCATTGATTATTCCATCCATATCATCACCGGATTTAATAATCATCTGCTGGAAAACGGAGATGCCGAAAAAGCAATCGAAAGCGTTATTTTATTGAGCGGCAAGGCAATAATCATTAATGTGACATCGGTTTTAGCAGGATTTTTAGTGCTCCTGTTTTCACAAATCGTACCCTTACAAAATTTTGGACTACTGATTGGCATTAGCATGATTGGTTCCGGGTTTAGTGCGCTATCACTGCTGCCTGCTATTCTTATATTGGCAAACAGAAAACGCAAAATAGTAGCAAACAATCACTAACAATTAAAAATAAATAGTATGAAATCAAGATTTCAAACAGTGGTTTTAACCGCTATAATCGTAGCAGGAAGCATATTTTCTGCAAATGCGCAAGACGCAAGTGCCATTCTAAAAAAAATGGACGATGTGATGTACTCGCCCAAAGACATGACAGGGAATAATAAAATTATTCTTATCGACAAAAACGGGAAAGAGGAAATCAGGGAAGCAACCATCCAACAGAAAGGCAACGATAAACGCATGTTTCGTTTCACCTCACCAGCATCCCAGGCAGGTATATCCGTTTTATCGTTACCAAACGATGTGATGTATTTGTATTTACCTGCTTTTGGAAAAGAAAGACGCATTGCCACCAGCGCAAAAAATCAAAACTTTGCAGGTACTGATTTTTCTTATGACGATATGGAATCTGTGCTATTCTCGGTAAAGTACACGCCAAAATTCGTAAAAACTGAAGGCAATGTATATGTATTGGAATTAACGCCTGTCAGTGAGAAATCGGATTATTCAAAAGTAATGGTTCAGATAAATAAAACAGATTCTTATCCTGAATTAATGGAGTATTACGACAAAGGCAATACAAAAGTAAAAGAAGCCAGATACACTTTCAAAAAGATTGGCAACTATTGGAATGCAGCTGAAATTGAAATGACCGACTTAAAGAAAAATCACAAAACCAAAATGCAAATGTCCGATGTAAAATACGACACAGGTTTAACAGACGATGATTTTACAGTTAGGAAATTAAAACAGTAAAACAATAATATTGAACATGCATTAAAAAAAGACGAATTCTCGATGATAAATAATCTTGAAACTAATTTATTGTCGAATGTTGTAAAACCTACCTTACCGATGTGGTAAATAACATTGAGTCATTTCACCGCTATCCAAAGGTAGGTTTATTCTTAAGAGAAGCATATCACTTTTAAAACCTGTTGAATGATTTTTTAATGCACCCTGACTATAAAATGATATTAGATTAATGAAATTGACGAAATGGGATTAATAATCAAAGCAATATCAACAAAGAAAGAGCTAAAAGAATTCATCAGGTTCCCTGATAAATTGTACGCTGGTAATAAGTTATATGTTCCTGCAATACATTCAAATGAGCTATTCACATTATCCTTTGATAAAAACCCTGCTTTTGAGTTTTGCAGGGCAAAATATTGGTTAGCATATAACAACGGGGAAATAGTTGGAAGAATTGCCGGAATTATAAATGACAGGTACAACGAAAATCACAACATAAAATTTGCAAGGTTTGGTTGGCTGGACTTTGTTAATGATAAAAAGGTACTAACGCTATTGTTGGAAGAAGTTAGCAAGTGGGCAATAAGTCAAAATATGGAATACCTGCATGGCCCTCTCGGATTCTCTTCTTTTGATGCTTCAGGAATTCTAATTGAAGGATTTGATGAAATGCCTACATCTTTTGCTCATTACAATTTTCCGTACTATTCAAAATTAATTGAAGAATTGGGGTATAAAAAGGACGTAGATTGGGTTGAATATTATGTCAAAGTTCCCAGGTATGTACCCGAAAAATTTAAAATAAGTACGGAATTAATTAAAAAACGATACAAGCTCCATAGTGCTTTGCTTAAAAACAAAAAGGATATTCTAAAATATGCTGATGATATATTCAAACTCATAAATGAGGAATACAAAGATCTTTATGCATTTTCGCAATTGTCAAAAAAGCAAATTATGGCTCTTAAAAAGCAGTTTGCCTTATTTCTCAGGCCTGAATACATATCAATTGTTTTGAACTCAACAAATGAAGTAGTTGCGTTCGGAATTACCATGCCATCTCTTGCCAAAGCGCAGCAAAAAGCAAAAGGCAAACTGTTCCCCTTTGGTTTTATCCATATTATGAATGCTTTAAAGAAAAACAATACAGTTGAAGCATTACTAATTGCTGTAAAAATGGACTATCAAAACAAGGGTGTTAATGGAATTATTTTTACTGATATTATGAGTGCTTACATTAAAAATGGAATTACCAACTTTGAGGCAACACGTGAATTGGAAAATAATATAAAAATTAATAACCTGTGGAAAAAGTTTGAATACAGACTGCATAAACAAACCAGGTGCTATATCAAACAATTGTAAACATGGCAAGTAACTTACATACATTCAACGGTAAAGTTGTTATTATAACCGGAGCATCTTCCGGAATAGGAAAAGCATGTGCTTTAGAATTTGCTAATAACGGAGCAAGTGTTGTTCTTGCAGCCAGACGGGAGAATGAGTTAAAAAAAACAGAAGAAGAAATAAAAATGCAGGGGGGTGATGCAATGTCTGTAAAAACGGATGTTAGTAATATTGAAGACTGCAAAATGTTAATTACTAAAACCATTGAAAAATATAAAAAAATAGATGTACTTGTCAATAATGCGGGTATTTCAATGAGAGCAAGTTTTGAGGACTTAGATTTGAATGTTATTAAAGAATTAATGGATACAAATTTTTATGGAGCTGTTTACTGCACAAAGTTTGCTTTACCCTATTTGCTTGAACAAAAAGGAACTATAATTGGCATTTCATCCATTTCGGGGCTAACACCCTTGCCCGGAAGAACCGGCTACTGCGCGTCAAAATATGCATTAGATGGCTTTTTTAACACCTTACGACTTGAAAATATCAAGAAAGGATTGAATGTTTTGGTCGTTCACCCGGGTTTTACATCATCCAACATAAGAAAAGCTGCTTTAAACAAACTCGGAGTACCACAAATTGAAACGCCAAGAAATGAAAATAAAATGATGTCTTCGAAAGAAGTCGCGGAAATTATTGTGAATGCAACCTTAAACCGAAAGAGAGATTTGACATTAACGCTACAGGGAAAACTAACCGTTTGGTTATATAAGAATTTTCCGGGATTAACCGACCGGTTAATAATTCATGTAATGGCAAAAGAACCCAATTCTCCCTTTTAAAATTTTTAAACAAGTTAGTACTCTTATATGACAAAAATTTCCAGATATATTTTAGTTAACCTGCTAGGGTGGAAAATAAAAAGTGAGTTTCCAAACATAAAAAAATCTATAATAATATTTGCTCCACACACTAGCTACTGGGATGGTTTTTATGGAAAAATATATTTGATGCAGTTAGGTATAAATTACAAATTTCTATCAAAAAAAGAATTTTTCAAATTTCCATTAAACTATTTCTTTAAGATTTATGGTTCAATTCCCGTGAGTAAAACCAAGGAGTACATTGATTATGTTGCTGAATTAATTAATATTAGCAACGAACTTCATATCGTGTTGTCTCCGGAAGGGCAATTGGCAAAAACAATACGATGGAAAAAAGGGTATTACTATATGGCTGTACGAGCAACTGTTCCTATTGTTGTTGGATACATTGATTATAAGAAGAAAGAAATCGGGATTAAGAAAGTGATTTATAACCCAACAGATATTAGTATAGTAAGAAAAGAGATTGCTCAATTGTATGCTGATGTTACCGCAAAATATCCTGAAAATTTTTCACCTGAGCTAAAAGTATAAAATATGAAACAGAATGTGGCATTAGTACTATCAAGCGGGGGCTCAAGGGGGCTTGCCCATATCGGGGTTATTAGCGAATTGGAAAAGCATGGTTTTCAAATATCTTCAGTTTCAGGTTCTTCAATCGGTTCTGTTATTGGAGGCCTTTATGCTATGGGAAAAATACAGGAATATACCGATTGGGTTAGCTCATTTAACAAAAGGGATGTCTGGGGCTTTATGGATTTTACGCTGGCGACTAATGGCTTATTAAAGGGTGAGCGGGTTTTTGATAAAATGAAGACTTTTATCCCCGATATGAATATTGAAGATATGCCCATCCCCTTTGCTGCTGTTGCCACAGATATAATAACAGAAAAAGAAGTGGTTTTTACACATGGAAGCTTTTACAAAGCTGCCCGGGCATCCGTTGCAATTCCTGCAATTTTTACGCCAGTGAAGTGCAACAATACCATTATTGTTGACGGTGGCGTTCTGAATCCAATTCCTGTTGAATACGTGTCTCGTAAGAATGGAGATTTGCTGATAGTAGTGAATTTGTACGGTGACAAAAAAACTGATATTCCGAAAGAATCAAATAATAACAATGGATTCTTAAACAGGTTGATGAACACCATATCGACCTTAATTATAACCGGTGACAAGCACAGTGCAGGGTACTACTCACTTCTAAGCGGTACTACTTCGGCAATGATACATAGGATTGCAAAATTGAGCATCGAGAAACATAAACCCGATATGATAATTAATATACCATACGATTCGGCAAATACCTTTGATTTCTTCAAGGCAAAAGAATTGATACAGTTAGGCGAAAGTGCAGCAAAAGTGGCAATCATGAATTATTCGATAATCCAACAAGAAAATGAATAAAATAACAGGCCCTTATCTCCAACAAGCAATAATAAGACTTAAATTATGAGAAATATTTCAGCAATAATTTGTGCGTATAACGAGGAAAAAACAATCAAAGAAGTAGTAACAACCGTGTGTGAATACTTTTTTGACGAGGTGATTGTTATAAACGATGGTTCAACAGACGGTACGGCCAAAATTTTAGGTGAACTTAAGTTTTTGCCATCACTTAAGTATATTGCACTTCCCGAGAATAAAGGTAAAGGGTATGCAATGGCAACCGGGATAGAAAATTCAACAGGAGAAATTATTGTTTTCATTGATGCCGATTTATCTAACCTGAAAGAGGAGCATTTTGAACGTTTAATCACTCCTGTTTTCAGTAATGAGGCCGATATGGTTCTGGGGCAGGCAACAGAGACCCTGATTAACTATAAAATCAACCCGTTCAAATCATTCACCGGCGAAAGGGCACTGTTAAAGAAAGATGTCCTGCCCTTATTGGAGAAAATGAAAACTTCAAAATTTGGTGTGGAAACATTAATCAATCTGTACTATCAGGCACAGGAAAAAAGGGTTAAATATGTGATGCTCGAAGGACTAAAACATCCAACCAAATTTGATAAAACCGGTAGTAAATCAAGAGCAATAAAAGAATTTGTTTTGGAAGGACACCAAATTGCTTTAGCATTGTATAACAACTTTAATTCATTGACAAAAATCGCAAGAAATCAAATAAATAAAATTTAAGCTATGAATACAAAGAATTTATTTTTAATGCTGCTGCTTGTTACCATTTCAAGCCTTACTAATGCACAAGATGAGCATAGCCTCAAATTGTCAGGTGAACTTTTAACCGACCAACGGTTTTTACTTAAATCACCCAACGATTGGGCCTGGAACGAAAACCGTCTGACTTTAAACCTTGACAAAAAAATTACCGATAATTCAAAATTTTACAGCGAAGTCTGGTTGCGCAATATTGGCCTGCCCGGTATTAATTCATCAGCTGACCTTTATAATAAAGGCATTATTGACCCTTATAATCTTGAAGTCAGGGAAGCGTATGTGCAGTTGTATGGTTTTCTTACTAAAAATTTAGACGTAACCATTGGTCGTCAACGCATTGTTTGGGGAACCGCCGATAAATTAAATCCAACCGACAATCTTAATCCGTTGGATTTGGAAGACATTTTAGATTTTGGTCGCCGTCGTGGTTCTGATGCTATTAACCTAAATTACTACTTAAACAACGACTTCTCGCTTCAAGGGATTTTTATTCCTTTTTTCCAGCCGGCAAATATGCCGGTTGGTATTTTTGCAAATACTTTAAATCCAACTATGGAATTGCCGCAGGGAATGGTTTTAAAAGGTTTCTCTGATACTTTAATGATGCCTCGATATAATTTGGGAGAAAGTTCAACGGCGGGTTTAAAATTTAAAGGCTTTGCTATGGGGGTTGACTTTTCTCTGAGTTATGTTTGGGGATATGACGGATTACCTTTCTCCACAAGAAATACTTTTATCCCTGTTGATGCGTTTGGCGGAATAACTATCAATTCTCAGCTTTCATTTGCAAGAACACATATTATTGGTGCAGATTTGGCTACAAGCATTGCAGGTATTGGTTTTTGGGCCGAGGCAGCAGCATTTATTCCCGATGAAGACGTAATCATGACCAATGATTTGTCTGCTTTTTATCCGCTGTCACCCGTTCCAGTAACTCAGGATTCATTAATTTTAGACAAAACAAAGCCTTACATTAAATTTGTTGTTGGTGGCGATTACAATTTTGCGGATGGTTCGTATCTTAATCTTCAATACATGCACGGGTTTATTCACGAACGAGGAGCCGAAAACCTGAATGACTATTTCTTTTTACGGTACGAAAAGAAATTTTTCAATGAAAAGTTAAAAGTAGCTCCTATTGGTGGTGGTTTCATAGTTACAGACTGGAATAATATAAAAGATAATTATGCCCTTGTGTATATGCCTGAGATTGCTTACCAAGCCACTATTAATTCAGAAATCACTTTAGCAACCACAATTTTTGATGGCAAAGGAGATAATTTGTTTTCGAATCTGAAGGATTACAATATGTTTATGTTAAAATTGAAATATAGTTTTTAATGTTAAATCAAATATGCCCTACACACTGCCGTAAGCACATTTGCAACCCCGCACGAGCCAACGCTCCAACCAAAGGCTTGCAAAAGAGCTTCCGCCTCTCCAGCCCAAGCAACCGCCTTTCAGGACGGTTTTAGGATTGTCCACGCTCAAAAAAACAAAATAAATTTGTGCTTCGTTGATAGGTTGGTGCAGATTGATAATGACAAGAAAATAAAGCTAAACAAATGACATACAGACAGATATGAATGAACACCAGTTGCCAATCGAGTAGACTGCCGCTAGGTCAATGACCTAGCGGAGAGCCTCTCACACCACCGTACGTACGGGTCTCGTATACGGCGGTTCTTTAAACCATGGGAAACAGTTGATTCAGTTCCGTATTTTTGGAAATTGTCTTAAACATTGTAGCCAAAGGGATGTATCCCCGCTTTATTAGACGGGCTTTGGTAATGGTGGTTCCCAATATTGGGCTTTGCGCAATGGCCCAACCTCCCATCCTGCTCCGGCTCCATGCATAGGCATCTCGTGGAGGGACACCTAAACGGATCAGGTTTTTCCGTTTCCGTTCGAGCTTCTTCCAGTGATGCCAAATGCAATATCTTAAGCGATTGCGCAGCCAGCCATCCAATTCTGCCAGTTTTCCCTTGATGTTGGCATATTTGAATGCATTTAGCCAGCCTCGCTGGATTTCATGCAGTTTCTTTATGCGTTCATCAAAGCTCATTGGCGTAGTTTTACGGGTTACCTCCTTCAGTTTTGCTTTCAAAGATTTCCATCTTTTACGGTTTACAACTAATTGGTATTTGCCTTTGACCCCTTTTTGAAAAACAGGGACAAAGCCATACCCCAAAATCTGAAAATGGACAGGTCGCCGTATGCCGCTTTTCTCCCGGTTAATGGGGAGTTTCAGCTTGTCCCGAAGATAAATGTAAACCTGATTACCCGCCCGTTTTGCTTCCGATTTCGTTTTGCAGTAAATGCTGAAATCGTCTGCATAGCGGACAAAACGAAGTCCCAAACGCTCCATCTCCGTGTCCAGTTCATGAAGCATGATATTAGACAAGAGCGGGCTTATCGGGCTTCCTTGTGGTACGCCTATACGTCGTTTAATGAGTTTCCCGTCTTTTTCAAGAGGGGCTCTCAGCCAACGCCGGATCAGGCACATCGTGGTTTTACATTTTATCTTTCGATAGAGCAGTTGCAAGAGCAGCACATGGTCTACCATGTCGAAGAACTGTTTAAGGTCAATCTCCACTATGTGTTGATAGTCGGAGTTGATGTAGTGCAGCGATTTACTTACCGCTTGCTGGGTATTCCGCCGAGGGCGGAATCCATAGCTATAGGTCGAAAACGCTTGTTCGTAACGGGGCATGATCACACGCAAAACGGCCTGTTGCAACATCCGGTCTATGGCTGTTGGTATCCCAAGCAGGCGCATTTTACCACCTCCTTTGGGGATTTCTTTGCCTCGAATCGGCTGTGCATGGTAGTTTCTAGTGCGAACTTGTTCTGTCAGGGTTGAGCGATGTTCATGCAGGTAAGCTTCTAATTCACTTACTTTCATACCATCTACTCCCCCGGCTCCTTTGTTACGAACTACTTCTCTGCAGGCCATTGATAGGTTGGCCGGTTGCAGGATTTTCTCAATCAGTGCTTCTTCCATTTCTTCTTTTCTGTTTCCTGTTACGCTTTCGACGGGCTGGTAAGCTTTTAACTTAGACCTCCCGGGCAAATTTGTAACGATTTAAAGTTCCGTCCTTCGGTGTTCACTTCTTATGTCGGGAAACCCGGCTGATACAGTTCGCTCGTAGGCCGCAATTTTCCTTACGGTTAATACCGTGAATCGGTAGCATCCTCACCTACTATGACTTCTGCTGACTGCTTCACATGTCCACCTCGTGAACGTGGAGCTATCCCCTGGTAAGAGCTTTATCCTTCAGTCTATTCCTGTCGCATCTACATAACTGTCCTTTTGGTGTTCTTTGGGCTTTACAATGATGTGCTTGCTTACCCGAACAATCATGCCTCATATGCGCCTTACAGCACATGCTAATCCTGTAATACCTGTCCGTCAGTACAGACTTTTGCCGGTTGGCTTCCTTCACTGCATACCTCACGGTAAACCAGCTTGCCACTTGCTAATGCTTC
>Ga0247722_10000086_pt1 | contig 55731 bp, 44 predicted proteins | sample MSEWelMarce3H_FC_FD_189094 | JGI IMG/M metagenome (GOLD analysis project Ga0247722, IMG submission 189094) | Subsurface sediment microbial communities from gas well in West Virginia, United States - MSEEL Well Study Marcellus 3H_FC | ecosystem: Environmental > Terrestrial > Deep subsurface >...
GTGGGGGTGGAACCCCCATTTAATATAGTGTTAATATATATGCTTAAGCATTTACCCTATATATTAACTCTCCTAACCCCTCTATGTTTTATCTTTCCGTATGGAAAATACCGCTGTGACCATAAAGAGTTCAAAGACCCTCTAGAAACCGCACTGTTCTTGGGTCTCGATGGGTGGTCCGCTACTCATTTCTTTTTCTTTCTGGCACTCGGCTATTTATTTCCAAAAACATTTATTCTCTCTATGACGATTGGTATTGTATGGGAATTGTTTGAACATTATTACGGTAAAGAGCGGCCTGGTTGGTTAGGTGGTTATGGTGATTGTAACGATTTAGCCACCGATCGGGTTGAAGGCAATTGGTGGTATGGGAAATGGACGGATATTGTATGTAATGCGTCGGGCTTCACACTGGGCTGGCTATTACGATCCGCTTTGAAAAAGCGGACGCACTAATAAACCGCACTCCAATTGGGGCAAGCCCCCTAATCAAGTGTAAGCAAGTACAAAAATTGATTAAATGCCGCCAATATTTCATCCCGAATGGCTAATAAATCCGTATTCACAGTTAGCCCTAAAGTGTCGTTCATATCCAACAAAAAGTGTTTATAATGTTCGATCTGTTTTTTAAAGGCCTCGTTGTTGCTATAAACGCTTAATTTAATCAACGAGACATTTAATAATTTAGCCCTTCCACCCATCTCTCGTTTCCCGAGCATCACCTCGACAAATTCATCAATCTTTTCATTCAAACGCGCATAGAGTTCATCGGTGGCTTTATGCGTAGAAAACGAGGTGGTTTTCCAGTGATAAAGTTTGACGGTATTGAGCATGTGTAAGAAAGTAGGCACCAGCATATGTGGCGCGGCGCCATGCTTAGCCGATCCATGCTTAGCCGATCCATGCTTAGCCGATCCATGCTTAGCCGATCCATGCTTATGCTTAGCCGACATATGAGAAGCAGACATAGCATGTTTTTTACCACCTTTCATCTTACGTGTCGGTCGTCGTCCAGTTAAGATATTCTTACGCGTCATATATATATGTGTAGATATATATACCTAAATCTTCCAAAATATAAATAGCACAATATATATATGGCTACGTCTAGAAAAAGAGCATTAGATTTGGACTCAGATCTTGACACAGAACCCGCTTATAAAAAATACACAGTTGGAACCGATTGTAGTGAATTAGATGACAAATTTATTAAAGATACCGAAGCCAGTTTATTAAAATCACGGGACCGCACTCAATGTAGGTTTGATACCAAAAATGACGAGTGTTATCGAAAAAATAGAGCACATTTTAAAGAATGTTCACATAAACATCACTGTAATGAGGGTGATATTGAGAATTTTAAAGAAGATACTGACATATTCTTAGAAAATACCTATAATATTTACATCTGTAATAATAACGATTTCTCAACTGCTTGGCACACGAAAGTTAGTGCCGATCGAGGGGAAGAGAAAAAACAATTAAAAACATTTGAATTCAAACAATACGATACTTTTATATTTTATATGTTAGCCAATATAGCATTACACTTAAATGAATACGAAGAAAAGTATGGCAGTGAATTTCTTCAAAGTATGTTATTCGCATTTGAAACGAATGACAATACGGGTTTATTTCCGATTAAAGAATACGGGTCCATACGTAAATTATTTACACGATATGCGCCCATCGAAAGACAGAGCCAACAAATCGATTATCGATTAAGCAATACGACACTTCGTGGTATCATAGAAAATAGGTCGAAGAAAGGTGGTAAAAAAACGCATAAGCATAAGCATAGCCATAAGCATAGCCATAGTCATAAGCATAAGCATAGCCATAAGCATAGCCATAAGCATAGCCATAAGCATAGCCATAAGCATAGCCATAAGCATACAAAGAACCATACAAAGAAACGTCATAATAAGCAAATAAAAAGAAAATGAGAGAATATATAAATGAATAAGTATCTCTCTGATCTGGGCTATCAGGGTCCTAATATTTTACTCATTCTTATTCTATTCATCTTCGCAAAGCAACATATAGCCAATCCGTATATTTATGCGGTAGTGATTGCGTGGCAGTTCTCAAGCCATCTGTTAAATGTCTTCATAAAAAACACTATCAAAGCCCCACGACCGGATAGCGCACAAGATCCACAGTTTGCCAATTTAAAACCCAATCTCTCCAATTATTTAACCATTCATAAACACTACGGAATGCCATCCGGTCATGCGCAAGCTATGTTCTCCTTACTAATCTTTATCGCACTTTATTTCCAGAAACCTTGGTTAACCGGTGTCGCTTTATTACAAACACTATTAACACTATGGCAGCGGTATGAAACACATCGGCATTCACTCAAACAATTATTGGCGGGCAGTTTACTTGGTTCATTGGTGGGCTTTATTTTTTTCAAATTTTTCAAAAGGACATTTTATATAGCAGATGCGGATATGATAACCGTATTATGATAAGTGTATTATTAATAGGCTTATCATATATTATAAAAAATCATAATATCTCGGAAAATGACTTCTGGTTCCATCTCTCCTACATTGGCACTTGTAGGACCGGCACTGGCACTTGTGCTTGTAGGACCGGCACTTGTGCTTGTGCTTGTAGGACCGGCGCCGGCACTTGTAGTAGAATTCGCCAACGTATCTTGCATGAGATGAACCAATAAGCCCGTCCACGAGGATTGATTCTCATCTGATTCTGCCAAGTCATCTGAATCCACCAGGTCGGGCATATCGTCGTAAAAAGTATCATCGTGATAAAAGGTATCATCGTGATAAAAGATATCGTCCTGATAAATGGTATAAGCATCGCGAGTATAAGCATCGCGAGTATAAGCATCGCGAAAATAAGTATAAGCATCACGAAAATAAGCATCACGAATCACATAAGGATCATTCAAGACTGGAAATTTAAAATTAATCTTTTGTAACGCCGGAACTAAATCATAGCGGCATAAAGGACAAGAATACAATTGTTTTTCGAACGCATGGGTTAAACAAGCATTATGAAAAAAATGGGAGCAAGGCAAACAAGCCACTGTTTTTTTATAGAGTCTATCAAGACAAATCGCACAATCGTCTGTTTGATTATTAGATTTTTTTTCTAGAATAATACGATGGTATTTACTTGCGCTATTCAGAGCCGCCATTATAATACATTATATTTATAATTTTAAATACTTACAAAAAATAATATAAAGAGATTAGGTATTAATATAGTGTGAGTTGAAAATGGGTCTCACACAAAACAAAACCGCATGCGTATGAAGCAATATTTTTTCTTAAAAGAAATTAATTGCTTATACATTATATAGTGGCTAAAAATCGAGTCTTTCAAAAAAGACAGGTTGCCCCAGTCATAGTATAATGGCTGGTTTTTATCTATTATTTTAGATACTAATTTTTTTTTGATTTTTTTCGTAGGCACGCATTAGGACGCAGCAAAACATTAGGACGCAGCAAATATCGAAGAGCATACACAGTAGCAAATATCGAGGAGCAGACGCAGTAGCAAATATCGAGGAGCATACACAGTAGCAAATATCGAGGAGCAGACGCAGTAGCAAATATCGAGGAGCATACACAGTAGCAAATATCGAGGAGCATACACAGTAGCAAATATCGAGGAGCAGACGCAGTAGCAAATATCGAGGAGCAGACGCAAATTTTGAAGAGCACAATCAGGGAAGTATGATTAATAAAAGAAAAGGGATTTTGTCCGAGTGGTTAAGGAGTTGGATTTAAGACCCAATGCTACATTAGCGCGTGGGTTCGAACCCCACAGGTCCCACAAAAGGGGGCAAGCCCCCCTTGACCCCCTATTTGCGGGGATTTTGTTTCGCATGGGCTCAAAAATAACATCACCTCCTCTCCCAAACGGGGGTCAGGGGGTGTCCCCCTTCTCATAGCTCAGTGGTAGAGCGGAAGACTGTAGTTGTATATGAGATCTTTAGGTCGTTGGTTCAAATCCAGCTGAGGAGAATAAAAAGGGCTCTGCCCTTCAACCCCGTAAAAAAGGGCTCTGCCCTTCAACCCCGTAAAAAAGGGCTCTGCCCTTCAACCCCGTAAAAAAGGGCTCTGCCCCTTTAAATAGAGCCTATATGGCGTAATGGATAACGCGCAAGGCTTCTAACCTTGAGACTCAGGGTTCGAGTCCCTGTATGGGTATACATTTTATAAAAACTAAATGGTTTTTATAAAAAATAGAATATAAAGATAGGACACGTTATAAAAATAATAACATGGACACCCTTTTCAATGTAATAAATCCGTTTTTTATTCGCAATAATTGGCGCTTGTATAAACAAGATAATACTCTTTGCTATAGTCACCCTTTTACAGACCGTATAGCGGATGAGTTTATTATCACCCTCTTACCCAAAACCAATGAACTGGAAATAACTGTTCCATTACATGAAGTGCTCTATAAGAATAAGTTCCCCAACTTAAATACGGCGATCGATTATATAAAAATGCATTTATCCTATTATCATGACCGAACCTAAGGATCGAAAGATACGAAGTATTTCACTCTTTTTTACAAAAAATTGAAATACTTTTAAATGTAAATCAAAGTAATAACCCAAATCAAAACGAAGTAAACGAAGAAAATGCCGAGCCAATTAAAAAAAAGCACCAAAAGCAATGCCAGTCAGGCGGTCCAAGCAGAGCGAAAGTTTTGTAAGGTCTGTCATGATGCGGGTAAATCATCGACCGCCTATTCGAGCCACTATGTGCGGGAGAGTATTGGTGGTAAAGTGATATGCCCTACCATTTTGAGTCAGCACTGTAATTATTGTAAACAAATTGGCCATACGCCATCGTATTGCCCGGCATTGGAAGGTAAGTATAATAAGAATAAAGTGCCAACGCCCTTACAAAATCGCGCAGCCCGCTTGTGTGAATCGCCGCCGCCACCGGAGCCATTGGTAATAGAAAAAACACCTCTACAAATTCGCGCAGCCCGCTTGTGTGAATCGCCGCCGCCACCTACCGAAAATTATTTCAAGCCTATTACGGTAAAGCAAACGAGAAGGTGGGAAACTATCATCAAGCCGCAAGCACAACACGCGAAGCCAGCAGCACAGCAAGCACAACAAGCAGAAGAACAAACGCCAGCAGAAGAGCAAGCGCCAGCAGCAGCTACCGAATACATCCCGAAAGATTATTCGAACTGCTCTTGGGCCGATATGTAAATAAAGACAATTTTTTATTGAAAAAAATTGAAAACTTTTTGTAGAAAAAAGCTATAATAACCCCCAAACCAATTGAAGACGAAACTAAAAAACGATCATGGAATCAAAGTTCAAAAACTTTTTAAGCCGCAATAAGTTAGAAGCCAAAGCATTCCAACTCGAGTGTTTTAAATGGTGTAGTGAGAAGGAGCAGAATGTCGAGCAGCAAGCACAGCCAGAACAGCCAGCACAGCCAGCAGAGCAACTACAGTCCACAGAGTCAGCACAGCGTATTAAATTTGGTGGTATTTTAGCACTGGAAATGGGACTCGGTAAGACCATTATTATGCTGGGTCTTATGAAGTGTAATGTAATGGCACATACACTGATTGTCTTACCACGCGCTTTACTCGCCCAATGGGAGCAAAGTATCATCAAATGTTGTGGGTATAAGCCATTGGTTTATCATGGTTCACGACCCCAAAATATGAAATTGTCACTCGCGGCACTGAAAGCCGCTGGTCAAATTGTTATAACCACCTATGGGCAAGTGTCGTTACCCTCTGTAAAACAAGTCCGTAAAGGCCGTAAGTGCTCACTCCTTCATGCCATCAATTGGGATCGGGTCATTTGTGATGAAGCCCATCATGTGAGTCATTCAAAGACAAATGAATACAAAGGAGTTCAAGCACTACGGAGCCTGAATTGTTGGCTGGTGACAGGGACACCGATTCAAAACAATGAAAAAGAGCTATATACACTATACAGTTTGCTGGGCGTATCACACCCCAAGACTTATTATAACGATGCCGACAATTACACCGAGGTGGCTAAGCAGTTGGTCTATTATAGCACAAAGGCGAGTGTGGGGCTGGTGCTTCCACCCTTACGTGAGAATACGATCCATGTGGCATGGGAAAATAAAGCAGAGGAGGAATTTACATGGCATCTACACTCGTTACTCGCCTTTTGCCAGGTGCCACAAAAACCATTGGCCGCGGAGATCCAGACGGTGGCGGAACAGGGAGGCACACTCAAGGTGTTACGTATGAAATATATGGCACGTGCGCAGCAAGTCTGTGTATTCCCACCCATGTTGAATCACACGATCCATCAGTTCGACATGTTGATGGATAAATACCAAGTAGGACCAAGCGCATACCCCGTTATGGATGTAGCAGAGCTCTATCTCTCACAAAGCAAAATTAATGCGGTTTTGAAAACACTATTGGAACGCAAAGCGAACGGATGTGGAAAAATTGTGTTTTGTCATTACTATGCCGAGATTGATGCGTTCGCACAACAGTTAGCACATGCGGATCCGACATTACGTATTGCTACCTTCGATGGGCGTGTGCCGAGTGCGGAGCGGGACAACATCTTGGGAACACCGGTAGATATTTTGTTGGCACAAATCAAAATGTGCCGTGAAGGCCTGAATCTTCAAGCGCATTATAGTGAGGTCTATTTACCCAGTCCCCACTTTAATCCAGCGATCGAACAACAAGCGATTGCGCGGTGCTGGCGTATGGGGCAACAGAAACCGGTCGAGGTGTTTCGCTACCTCCAGGGGGGTGCCCCCCCCAACCCCCCATCTGGGGCAAGTCTGAACCCCTCAGCACAGCAAGTCCCATCTGGGGCAAGTTTGGAGGGAGATGACCTTCCAATGGGACCTGCTGTGCTGAGGGGCGTCCCCCTCACGATGGACCTCTTTGCCAGCCAACTCCATCTAAAAAAACAAACCTTTGTGACACGTATGGCTTTGTCAGCGAACACCTTTACCCCGACGCACATGCTGAAAATAAAAATAAATAAAAAATAAAAATACATAAAAAATAAAAATACATAAAAAATAAAAATACATAAAAAATAAAAATACATAAAAAATAAAAATACATAAAAAATAAATATATCAAATTCTTAACGGTTTACACTCCCAAAATCCATTATATTGGAAAAAATATCCCCACCTGAGACTTCTGGTTCAATATATTTCGGCGGTAATACAGCCTTCATCTGGTTCACACAGCAACACCGCAATAAATCATACATATAAAAACGTATATAATGATCACTCCGTAACTTGGCATTTAAAATTTCCTGTTGAAACATCTTATCAATCATTGAAAAGGCGGTATTCAAAAACAAAATCGTATTGATGGTGTTTTTTTTCTGCTTAAACAATTCCCCTGCTCTTCTTTTATATTTCAATAAAAGTTCTATAACCGTCGGCTCACTAACTGGCAGCTTTGAATACTCATTGATATAAGCATTGATATAGCGTAGTTCGTTCTTGATATTTTTCAACTCGGTCAATGTTTTTGCCCTGTAATCATCGATTTTTTTAATAATAGAAAACACATTGGTATTATAGAGTAAAGGATAATTATACCGAATTTTCTGGGGCACGATAAATTGATTGGTCTCTTTGATATCCGAAATATCCGATTCAATCTTTACCATATTCTCACGCATACCAGCAATGAGTTCATTCTCAGCATTCAACCGATTTTGGTACATGGTATTCATCATGGAATTTTTTGCCTCGGTGACCGCCTCGACAACCTCTGCGTTTCTAAAGCCAACACCATCACGGATACCGTAAGAGGCTTCGATATTTTTTTTCTCCTTCTCACAAAACCGCTCCATATTTTCATTATTCAAAATGGGGTCACTAAAGAGTAACACTTGTCCCGACTGAAATTCAATAAAAGATTGGAGCTTATCATATTGGTAGGCCGATGTTTTATGTGCCTCCGCCGCCCCTTCGAGTTTACAATAATTAATAATAGCTAAAAGAAAGGTAACAAAAGCGGATAAGCCTGCCAGTAGAAATGGCTGGGCCACGCTTGGTATCACGGTAATGACACCGGAAATAAATAAAGCCGGGAACATCAAGCAATTTAACAGAGTGACAATATGGGTGCGTGTTTCCATATAAATGGTTTTCTGGCCTTTCACATAGCTCGCCAGAATATCGAGTGCGGACGAATAACGGTGGACAATATCCTGTTCATAAGATTTGTTGATATGATTTTTGACATCGTTATAAGAGAGTTTTTTATAAGAGATCCCATGCTCTATCTCTTCTTCTCTCACACCATCTTCGAGGGGTAGCTCAATATCCGAGTCACTGGGCTCACTACCACATAAATAAGTATCCAAATCAACAACCACATTTTCGGTCGAATCATATTTATCACTCTTCAACTCATAAGAATTTAGTTGAACCGGATTCATATATAATATATATATCTATAGTATAATGCCAAAGACACGAAAGCTTACAAGCAAGGGTTGGGCTAAGCAATCCCCGGGCAGACGCGAACGCACGGTAATGCTTAAAAATTGTGGTAGTAAATGTTTTTTGGGTCCCGTGGGTGAAAGCTGTTTCCCCATTTGTCGTAAAGGCACCTGTAAAATAGACACGAAGGGTATCTATGCGGCGTATGTGCGGGCACGTGAATATGGGTCCAAGAAAATGCGCTTACACAAGCGTAGCACGGGCAAACGTAGCAAGCACTCTCATACTAAGAAATTATATAACAGTATTGCCGCCAAGGCCAAACAAATGCTCAAATTCCGCGGTTTTGGTCTGAATTTAAAGTAAATTGACATCAATTGTCTCGTTTTTATTCGATTTATAAAAAGTTATTATATTGTATGAACTCAATTTGTATAATAACTTTTCAACCAAGTCTGATCTATTGTGATTTTTTAAATTTATTTAGTAAATATAAAATATTTATAATTGTGGATGACAACGATTATGATTTATCAGATTTTATAAATAATTATAAAAATATAACCTTTATAAAAATCGAAAATAAAATGTGTGAATTAAATGGTTATAAAGATACAAATTACATGATTAATAAATTAATAAGTGGGTGGGATAAAGCATTATATTATTTTGGTGTAGTTGATACAAATTATGATAAAATATGGTTTATGGAAGATGATGTGTTTTTTTATAACGAAGATACTATTATACAGATCGATCATCAATATATCAATGATGATTTATTATCTAATACTTACACTGAAAATAGGGATGGAAACCCTTATGATTGGCACTGGGGTAGAATACATATAAATTATACACCACCTTATTATCAAGGGATGATGTGTGCTGTTCGGTTTTCCAAAAAAATGCTGAAATGTATAAACGATTATGCTACATTACACAAGACATTATTTTTTTTAGAAGCATTGTTTCCTATAATTGCTGTTAAAAATAATTTAAAATATAGCAATCCGGTAGAATTCAGTAATATTGTTTGGCGTAATGATTGGAAATTAAGTGATATAAAGTGTAATAATTTATATCATCCGATAAAAGATATAGCGATTCAATGTGCTTATCGTGCGGCAATAACGCATAATGAAATTAAACCAGAATCTCTTTGAGTTTTGCGGTTAACACAGTGTGTAGCCCCATCCCTTCTTTATTATAATTTCCGCCAGCCCGGTAATGTAAAAAAACATCATCATAAATCTCACAGTAAAAATTCCCATTGACATTCCGTGGGTCATTTTCTAAAAAAGTCAATAAAGCGGTATTTGTTTTTAAAGGCGCGGGCAGTTCATTCGCATTCCAAGAGCAACTCCACAAATGCTTTATGAAATAAACCGTATCGGTATGAAAAGTCTGGTCCTTTTTCCAGCGTAAATCCTCTGACTTGGGCACCGGTGTCCCATTCATTTGTTGTTTAAACCATTGGGCCATCATCCCACCTACATCATGCCCACCACCTTCATTCCAATCCATTAACGGTAAATTTTTCAGTTTGGGGATATCAAAATAATAAATACCATTCCAAAAATAATGATATTCGGGGTTCTGTCGGGACTGTAAAACAAGAGCACAATCATATGGTTTAAATTTGGTTAGATCCAAATCGGCAATGAGAAACATATCACTATCGAGTAATAAATATTGGTCCGGATGGGTCTGTTGGTAACGCAAAATATAGTTCATGGAATCCGCACAGCGAACGGCGGCATTTAACCGCTCTCGGTGGTTCTCATTTGGTACATCTATACATTGAATATTCAGAGCCCGGCATGTTTCCCGAATTTTTGCGCGCAAGGTAATATCACCATCGTTCGTAAAATCGGGGAAGGTTTTGGCATCATTAAAGACAATAAATTCATAAGAGTCCACACCACGTAAATACTTTCGTAAGGTATGATATTGTATTTCAATAAACCCGGGATTATTGACAACTGCTGTCACAATTTTCATTTATTTAAAAATAGCTATCTATTTTTAAATCATATAAATTTAAATCATATAAAATGAAATAGCTATTTATACCAATAATGCAACTCACCACCACAGAAATCATGGGCGGCTTGGGCAACCAATTGTTTCAAATTTTCAACCTATTGGCTTATAGTCTACGGTACAGGACACCTTTTTATTTTTCCCAAGAACCGATACAGCATGGGCAGCGTAAGCAAACCTATTGGCATACCCCACTACTTAAAGCCCTCAAACCTTTCGTCAAAGCGCCTTCTAGCCCCTCCCAGGCAGTGACGTTATCCGAGAACGGCTTTCACTACCAGCCCATTCCCTTCTATGAGCAAGACCATATGAAACTGTTTGGCTATTTTCAGTCGTATAAATATTTTGAAGATCAGCAAGCAAATATCTATAAGCTTATCAAACTCCACGAAACCAAAACAGCTATCAAAGAAAAAACCAACTATACCGATTACGACCGCACTGTCGCGGTCCATTTTCGGGTAGGCGATTATGTTCAACTACAAAACTGCCACCCCCTGATGCCCGTGAACTATTATAGCCAAGCGTTAGAAAAATTCCTCCAGGATCAGTCACAAGTTCTATCTAGTGAACCATGGCATATCCTCTATTTTTGTGAACAAAACGATGAAACCTATGTTGAAGCTCAGCTCATCAAGCCACTCCAATCACACCCTCCCTTCCATGGAAAATTCACTTTTCAATGTATTGACCACCAGTTGACTGATTGGGAACAAGTGGTCGTCATGTCCTTGTGCCCAAACCACATTATTGCGAATAGCACATTCAGTTGGTGGGGTGCCTATTTGGCTAACAATAATACAGCAGTTCAAGAGGGGGGTGTGAGGGCGAGTCCCCATGTGTATTATCCATCTACCTGGTTTGGTCCGGCCATCGGCTACAAAAACATGGCTGATTTATTTCCACCCCATTGGCAGAGAATTAGTATTTAAATACTACTATTTGAATATTGATATATTAATGAAAACCGTAATATTTTCATTAACAAATAAAGTGTGTAATATTCAAAGTAATAATACCGATAATTTTTGGGGGATAGGCGATATGGTTAGAGGAATCGTATGTGTATATCAAATATGTAAACGATTAAATTATAATTTTATAATTGATATTCAGCATCACCCAATATCATTCTATTTAAAAGAGCGAACACATGCTTACACCGATTTAATTGATAAAGATAATATACATTTTATTGGCAATAGTGAATATTATATTTTAAATCACCCCGATGATGTAATTTTTTTTATTACCAATGATCATTATAAAGACGAAATTGACATAAAATGTAAAGAATTATTGAGAGATGTATTTACACCAAATGAAAAGTTTCAAGATTTTATTGATACCAAACTAATAAATATAAATTTGAAAGATTATTCAGTAATACATTTTCGGTTAGGCGATGATTATCTTGTCCGAAAAAATATCAATACAGAATTAATGAATGAATGTCATCAAATATTTTTAAGAAACAGAGAGGAAAATCAAATAGTCATGACGGACCATGATTATTTTAAAAATATGTTAATTCAAACGGAAAATATATTTACATTCGATACCAAATCTGTTCATCTAGGTTATAAAGATCACGAAAATTCTATACAATATACATTGTTTGAACTTATGGTATTATTAAATGTTAGCAAAATCAAACATTATAGTGCTTATGGATGGACATCGGGATTTATAAATACAGCAAATATAATTAATGATATAGAATTAATTAGAATTAATTAGAATATAAACAGGGAAATATTATTACAATTATTATCCATGATCACAATAATAACGCCTTGCTCAAGAGGACAAAATTTATTACACGTATTCAATAGTTTGAATTTTGATTTTATATTTGAGTGGATAATTGTATATGATACAAACCATGTTGATATAAAATCACCATTATTCATTAGACCATTATTTAATACAAATAAAATAAGTGAATACTTTTATTCGACCCCAAACACAAAATGGGGTACAGCTCAAAGAAATTATGGATTGGCTATGATAAAAAATAAAAATAGTTATATTTATTTTTTAGACGATGATAATAAAATCCATCCAAATTTTTATAAGTTTCTAGAGACAATATCGTTGGAAAATGAAAAAATATATACGTTTAACCAAGATAATCATGGAATACTAAGTGCTGGAAATAGTTTGTATATAGGTGGATTAGATACTGCGTTATATTTAATACATTATAAATTTTGTGAAGGTAAAAAATGGAAAAATGATGTTGCGCATGACGCGTTATTTTTTTTAGATTGTTTTGAAAATAATGAGGATAAACATGTATATATTAATGAAACATTGTGCTATTTTAATGCATTAAGAAAATAATTCGAGTTTAGGATTGATGAAAAAGCTGCCAGTGCGCCAGCCGGCTCTGTAGTCGTCATGTTATTGTGAACAGCACATTCAGCTGATGGTGTCTACTTGGGGAAAGATTAATTATTAACTCTGTAATAATATTAACTTTTCTATATCAAAAAAACTATTTTTTAACATTGTTATTTCTTTCTTATTTAAATAGGCCCAAGGTTTATGTATTCCAACTGAATCGATATTAAAAACGGTTTCAACCGAAAACTTTTTTGCCATATCAATCGTTGGTTTATATAAATGTATGGTATTTATATTACCACAAGTATTTGAAAAAAAACGGTCTTCATAATGCGGCTCACCATTTTCTTTTATGTATCCACCATTTTTAATCATTTCAATCATTTTAGATTTTTTTCGCAATGAAAACCCACCATTTCCAATAGCCTCATCATTTTCTTTATTAACCCACGGCGCGCCAACATAATCATATTCCAAAAAATTATAAATATTATTGGCATGAATATCAGATATTAATGTATCGGTTTGAAAAACTAAAAATGTTTCTGTAGTGATATGTTCATAAAAAAAAAGAGAATAAAATAATAAATTATATTGATCAATTGTTAAATTATCTTGATTTAACAAAACTAGATCTACTTTTCTTTTTATATTATTTGTTTCTATGATATTAAGAATAAATTCTTTATTTTTTTTACTATGATAAATTAAAAAAATCCATTGCTCATCTAAATTTTTATTAAAATTTGTTAAAACCAATTCAAATGCATTATGAAGTCTTGGTTCAACTATCACTGCAGTAAACATATATAAACGAATGTAAATATATAGGTTTAATATTTAAACACAATATATATTTATATAATATAATATGACTTCGTTTATATATGATATATTATATGGAAATCATAATAAAAATATAAATGTAACACAACTATTATTGGAATCGACCATAAATAATATAATTTATATACCGTTGGGTGATCATAATCGGAGTTTTTTATTCATGAATGACCCAATCGCTGGCGTTGTAAAATCAGTATTAATAAAAAACAAACAAACAAATAAAATAATCGAATTTGATGCTTCCAAAGATATATATATCGATGTAAGTAATAATCTTATATACGTAGATAATCCGCCAGAATATATAAGTGAAATGATGATGAATTATTACAAATCAATCATTATAGAAAATGTAGAAAAAAAAACAGAATTTTTACATCCCATCTCATTTTCAATACCTGAAGAAAAAATAGTAAATGATATACCAAAGAAAACAAAAGTAATATCTTCAATTATACCTGGTTGTTTATATTCATTCAATACGGAAGAAGCATATTACAACGAGTATAAAAGCTCAATGTTTGGAACTACGTTTAAAAAGGGTGGTTGGGATTGTTTAAGACATTACGAAATTCTTGCTAACGGATGTATACCTTATTTTGTGAATATCGATCACTGTCCAGAAAATACACTTCATTCATACCCCAAAAAATTAACAATCGAAGGAAATAATTTATATTATAAGTTACATAATAAAAATATAAATGAAATTTCAAATGAAGACATGAAAGAATATAATACATTATTAAATAAGTTTTTACTTTATACCAAAGAAAATCTCACAACTGTTAAAATAGCCAAATATATATTAGATAAATCAAATAATGCCAATAGTTCAAAAATATTATATTTGTCGGGTCATACAGATCCCGATTATTTAAGATGTTTAACCCTACACGGTTTTAAAAGTATATTCGGTAAAAATTGTCACGATTATCCGAAAATTTCCCATTTATATAAATGTAATAACACTGAATATAGTAATTTATATGGCAGAGGTATTACCTATTCCAATTTATTATCGTCCGAATTTAGAGAAGATAGTTTAGATGATAGTATTATAGAAGATATAAAAAATAATGTATATGATATTATTATTTATGGAAATTATCATCGAGGAACACCATTATTTGACCTTATCAAAGAACATTATTCGCAGAATAAAATAATATTATTATGTGGAGAAGATGATCATATATGTAATAATATGAAATATGTATCGGAAAAATATAATGTTTTTGTTCGAGAATTAAAGAATGACTATGGGTTGGGCTGTATTCCATCCTGTTTGAAATTGTAAACTTAAATACGTTTATATTGTTCTTTTATAATATATAATATATAATATGGGTTTTACTATATATTATGGGTTGGAAAATAATAAAATAGATGTTACATCTATTGCTTTAAATAAATTAACACGAAATAATATTATTTGTATACCGTCAGATGATCATAAAAAATCATATTATTTTTCTGATCCTGTGCCAGGTTATATTAAATCCATTATAATTGTTATAAATAATAAAGAATATGTATATAATACAACTTTGAATATTTTTATAGATTTAGAAACTAATACTATTAGCACAGATGCTGATGATAATTTACCTGAAAAAATAAAACTTCTCTGCCCAAATAATAGTGCCATAAACAAATTAAAAAAAATACAAGAAAAACTAAAAATTGATTTTGGAAATTTTCAAGAAGAATATCCGGAACAAGTGATGGTTACCAAATATTTGACCGGAAATGAAAAAGTATTAGAAATTGGTGGTAATATTGGTAGGAATAGTTTAATTATTGCATCATTGTTAACTAACTCAAAAAATTTAGTAACAGTGGAATGTGATACATATATCAGTTCACAATTACAGCACAACCGAGATTTAAATAATTTTCAATTTCATGTAGAAAACGCAGCATTATCAAAATATAAATTGATTCAGCGTGGTTGGAACTGTATTCGGTCAGACACTCTATTAGATGGGTATAAAAATGTAAATATTATATCATTTGATGAATTAAGTATAAAATATAAAATAGTATTTGATACTTTGGTTATTGATTGTGAAGGTGCGTTTTATTATATTTTATCAGATTTCCCAGAGATATTGAATAATATTAATTTATTGATAATAGAAAATGATTATGCTAATAGAGAACAAAAAGAATGTGTAGATAATATATTAATACGACATGGTTTCGTCGTCGATTATACCGAAAATGCATTTGTTCCCATGGCTTGCGCAAATTGTTTTTATCAAGTATGGGTAAAAAAATAACTTATCCATTCTGCCCATTTGGTCTAATAATCGTCATATTAAAATTCATAAACAATACATTTGTATAGTATATATCAATAATATACTTTACATATTTCTCTGAAACAATTCTGCCTCTTTTTTTTCTGAAATCGATAATTTCGTCAATTCGTGAAGCATATTTTTCGGCCTTTTCGAATGGAATTATTGCAAATCGATCATTATATCCTTCGTTATGATCTGTATTTGGTATAATAATATCAAAATTGGATTTTTTAATCATATTCCAGTCAATGTCATTATTTACTAAAACATCTGGGCGAACAAACATTATATATCTGTATTTTTTATGTAGATCCAATACTAAATTATAACATCGTTTTTTACTTTCTAATGCACATAAATGATTTCTTATTAAACCTGGATGCCATTCATGTGGGGTATTTCCACCATATTGTGCGAATTTTTCCTTATCAAAATAATGAGACATATCAATCGTTTTTAAAAATTCATTTTGATCATCAATCGTATATATTGATGGATTTAATAATTTATATTCGGAATAATCGACTGGTTCATTGTATACTTTTTCCCATATCATATTACAATCTGTTTTCCACGTATGCATATAAATATCATAATCAATATCATTATTCTTAAAAATATTAATAATATGATCTTTATGTGTTTTATAAACAAATTTAGTTGAGCGAGTCATACCAAAATAACAAATTGCAACGTTTATTTTTGTCATATTTATTTATGATTATATATAAAAATATGACATCTACACACAATTCCGCAGGTAGACTTGGAAATCAAATTATTAGAAATATAGCGGTTAGTTTAATTGCTAAAAAACATGATTTATTTGTTGATTATAATCATTATGAAATAATAAACAATTTTGGTATAGATTTATTTGTAGGGGAAAAAAACTATAACACTATGATTAACTTAAATGATGATAATTATTTATCCATTCTCGCTAAAAATACTTTAGAAAGTAATGTTGATGCAAAATATTCTTTTTTTCAAACAAAAGATATTACCGATCTAGTTTATAAATATTTACAAAATAATAAACAATGTATAATCGAAAAAAATCCTTTTGAGTCTCGATATAATAATAATAATGATATATTTATTCATATTCGGTTAACTGATTGTGAGAAGTATAACCCAGGTATTAACTATTATTTAAAAGCAATTTCAAATATTAATTTTACGAATTTATATATTTCAACCGATGACGCCAATCATTCTATTATTCAATATATTATTGAAAAATATCCAAATACAATAATGATAGATTATTGTGAAATAAAAACATTTCAATTTGGCAGCACATGTAAATATATCATATTATCGCACGGAAGTTTTTCAGCCCTTATAGGTTATTTGGCTTTTTTCTCAACGGTATGTTATCCTGAATATGACAAGGATAAAATATGGTATGGCGATATGTTTTCTATTGATGGGTGGAATAAAATAGATAGTTTTATTGAGTAAAACGTTTATTAATATACAAATAATCATATATACTATTATCCTCTATTCCATTACCTACAAAATCGTAATGATTATCTGTCAAATAATTTAATACATTATCCCTATTATTTCCCAAATGTGCTTTTTCAAATGAAAAATATTTTAATTTGATATTATTAAAATTTAATCCTAAAATTACTTCGGCATCAATCCCTTCGATATCTATAGCTAATAATTCAATAGCCTCATCGCCTATAGTATCATTTATAAAATTGTTTAAAGTTTTAACAGGAACAACAAATGTGTTTATTTCACAATCGGGTCCATAATGTTGTTGTACATGAGTTTTTTTAATTGAAGCTACTTGAAAATGTGGCTCATCTAATGGACAATAATAAAATTCTATATTATCATTTGTATAGTCATTTGGAACAATTCCAATATTATATATAATACTTTCTGGATAATCCTTCCAACATTCTTTTAATAATGGAATATTAACTGGATTTGGTTCAACTAGAATTATTTTTTTTATTTTATCTCTCGGTATTTTTTTAACAAATTCAGTAAAATCATCTTTGTATTTTGCCCGTTTATCTAAATCCCCTGCGCCAGCACCAACTTGTATAAAAATACCACTACTATTGTTATAATCCATTATACAATAAAAATTGGTTATTTCTTTAAATCTTATTATAAACAAAATACAAATGATTAATACTACTTGGTATGAGCATGTACAAGAATGTGGCATACAAGACCAAATTTCATTTTTTTTATAAACCAATTATTTAAAGATTATATACTTTCTTTTATCGAAAATCCATTTTTATAAATTATTTCCCCGTAGAGCCAAAGCCTCCTGCACCCCGCTCGGTCTCCAAATCCAGCTCCGCATCTTCTACCAGTTCAACCCGTAAGGGATACGTCAGATTCGGTGGACAAATTTGGACTAAACGTTGAAACTGATCCACTTTAAAAGCTGCTGGTCGGTTATTATCAAAGGCAGCAATATAGTGCCCACGATAACCGGCATCAATCACACCGACGGAGTTCGCCAAGCGCAAAGGTGTTTTCGTGCCAGTGCTGGACCGTGGATAGAGAAAATAACCGACCGGCATCGTATACCGGATGTTGGTTTTTGCGACCTTGTCATATTCAGTGATTATAAAATCCATCGCCCCACGGACACCTAAATCGAATTTCGTAGTGCTAAACCCATCGACTTTCACCTCCTCTGGACAAATCAAATTAAAACCGGCGTCAAAATAAGTGTTCGAATCAATACTTATATTATGGGCAGTGACTGCTTCTTCATAGAGAGATCGCACTTCCGTTGGTAGTGTCGCGGGTAAATTCAAGCGTAAGAGATAATACATGGAATATAAACATATAAAGGACTTTGGTTTTATATGTTTTTTATATTTATTTTTTTTAACAATGATAACAGCCACTATTTAATAAAGCCGGTGGGATAGGCGCAATTGATTTTTGCGTCGTGCCACAGTTGTATTTCTTATATTGTAATAAACCAGCTTTCAAATACTCACCCGCCGTCATCGCACCTTGCTGATAGGGTTTCCCACTGTTTTTCGCATTGTAAGTGGTATAAAAGCGCTTCCCACCAATATGATAAGAACGGGCTTCACAGTCCTTGGCACAGCCATTATTTGTGCCGGAATCCTGTTTTTTCGTGACACAGACCGCCGAATTGGCCTGGACGATATCCTTGATATATTGGCCGGAACTGCGATCCTCCGGTTTAAAATTCTTTACCCAGTTGGCCTGGGCACCAACACCCCCACATTTGCTAGCGGCGGGACAGGTCGGAAACAAAACAGTGGAATAAATAAGACCTTTGGTGTTTTTGGTAGAGGTTTTCACAATAGATGGATCATTGGCACTACAAAGCGCATTGCGTCCATTCGTTAAAGCCGAGAGATTGGTATCACCGATGGCGCGCTGATTACGGAGGCCACCATTGAGTGAAAACCCATTGGCGGAAATGGGGGCTTGAAAGCGCCGGGAATTACGTTTTAAAGCAACAATGGACATATATACTACCTTTAGAAATACCTTTCAAAAAGGTATCGCCAAACCCTTTGAGCAAAGTATATACCTCAATCTTATTCGAAAAGTTACCCCGGGGTTTGGCGCTACCTTTCTTAAAGGTAGATCAGCATTCTTTCCTTCGGCTCCTTCTTCAAACATCTCTCTAAAAAATAAAACAATTTGGTCCCTTTCAGCTCCGCTAAAGAGAGATGTGTGAAGTGTAAACACAATAATGCCAAGCTATAATAACTCGCACTCTTATGCGTAATCAAAGGCAATACCTTTATATCTAGGAGTTCTGGCGCACACTTATCCGCCGGTAATGGAAATACCGAGGGATAAACTAAAACCAGCTGTGTTTGATCTTTTTTATGGAGTGACACGATCTGAGAAAAGTTTGTCAAGATATAAAGTTTCAGTGTATCTCTCTCTTTTTTTAATTCCACGACTAAAATATCACTTGGCTGCCAAAAAAGTAAAGTATAACCACGCTTTTCTATTATGGCTAATTGAAGTGCCAATTGGAAAGCCATGGTGTCTAAAGCGGCGTAAGTGAGTTTAGATTCATCGAGAGATTCAGTCGAGACAACAGCAGCTACATGTGGTAAAGTATACTGCTGAAATAAAAGTGTAAGATTTTCTTTAAAAAGCGCTGCTTGAAGCGGATCTTCAAAATTTTGCGCTTCGCGAATTATATCCATGGCGTTAGACTAGTTACATTTATCTTTCTAATTCTCTTAACGAAATATTAAAAAAATTGATTTATAATTATATTCAAAAATGTAATATATACGAAAAATGCCTCTATTCACTGCCACGAAAACGAATACCATGAAAACGAATACCATGAAAACGAATTATGTGCCACCCGCTTTACGTTCCACCCTAGCACCAAGCACTAAAAAAATGGAACTGAAAAAAGGGTTCGCACTAGAGCAAGCAGCTTTCCCTTCACTCGGTGAAACTATAAAGAAATCAAAAACACAAGGGACACCGATCAGTTTTTCGTCCGCTGCCGCTAAAAAGATAGAGGAACCACAGGTGAGCACAATACAGGATGTATTACCGGGCTGGGTTCATATCCGATGGAATCAAGGGAAAATACAATATAAATATGGTAAATTACTAGAAGACCACTACAGAGAAGACATTGAAGATGCGGACCAGATTAGGAGCCGCATCATTTTGAAGAACCGTATTGCCCGTGAAGAATATGACCGGATGAGAGATATTGAGAACTTGGGTGATTTATCAGAATTTTATGGCCAGCCTACTTTAGCGGAGATGTATGAACAAGCAATGGAAGCGGCGACATATGACGATAATGATAGTAGTGATTACATGGATAGTGACCAGTATGAATAAAAATAGTGTGATTCACATTCTTATAAGTTTAATTATTTTTTTCCTAATGTGGTTGTTGTATAATGATGAGTTCAATGGAATACGATAGTGCTACTGATAACGATAGTGCTACTGATAACGATAGTGCTACTGATAACGATTATGAAAATGAAGATGAACATTTAGATACACATTGGCTCGATACTTTTAAAGCCGAGGAATGTAATTATGCCGCTTTTTACCCGGAACCGGTTACTAGTATTACACTTTATCTACTCTATATTGATACAGCGAAAGAAATCATTGATATCGATACACACATATTGTTATTGGACGAAAATAGCACATTGAAACATGATGTGTTGATCACATTGATTAAACAATACCAGTGCCGATCGTCTATTCTTTACAAACTGAATTCTTTATTACGGTATAATGTGGATTTACTGCCTACGGAAATAGCGGATTTTGTGGATGCCAGTGTGCCTGGTCCAGTCAACCAGTTTCTTACGGTAGAAAAATATTTAACGGATATTCATTTTACTGCGTCGATTCCAATGTTTCAAGCATTGAATGCTTTGTATTTTCTTTATATTGAGGTGCCACATAATACCCTACATAGTTCTGCTCATACGAAACGCATAAAACTGTCTACTAAACATCATAAAACAATGCGCAATAATCAAAAAAAAAACTTAAAGATAAGGAAAGAAATAAAATAAACATATACAGTATGGAACAAGAGTCACAGATACAAGAGTCACAGATACAAGAGTCACAGATACAAGAGACACAGATACAAGAGTCACAGATACAAGAGACGCAGATACAAGATATGCTAATACAAGACCAACTACTAACACTGGTTAAACAAATTCACGCGAACACGGAGCCACTTGGAGAGATGTTGGATACGATTTTATATAATTGCTTGTGTATTTACCACAATACCAAATATCTCTCAGTTCTCTACAAATTAATTTTTTACACATATAAACATAGTCCGGAACAGGCATATATGTTTTTAAGCGGGTTCATTCAATTTGGGCAAAGTGCGATTGGCAATAGATACAAACCTCTACTAGATTATATTGCGACGGAAGCCTTTGAAGGGCTCTTCAAACAGGATGGATGGGCTATCATCAAACCTTGCTTGATCCATTTTCGTGCTACTATCGCTAATTTAACCAATGAGCCGGTATTTAAGCATATTATCGCGCGGATTGTGACTCAATTACATACCGATATAAATGATCCAACACACAATTCGGAATTATGCTGTCAGCTTCCACGTGAAAAATCTTTTACATGGGGTTGGTTTTCACGTAATATTGCGCACAGTTACTATGGTGATCTGAAATGTAACATAAAATGTGGGCGAGTAGTTATACGAGCAAAAAAAATGCGCAAGTATCTGATGCTTTATCGTAAATTAATTACCCAATTAAGGAAAAATTACTTAGAACGAAATGGCCCGTTATCGTTTAGAGCCGAGCGGCTACCGTTTGAAAAAGCAACAGAAAGTTGGAAAGGTATTTTGACGACATTAGCCAGACCCGAATATCAATGGGCAGATGATATTATTACGAACTGTATGGCGACGGAAGCTGTATCGGCTGAGGCATGGGCAGCACTTAAAACCACTGAAACCATTCCGAGTGTGGTCGAAGCAGAAGAACCGGCTACAAGTGAAGCAGAAGAACCACACACGAACGAAGTAGAAGAACCGGCTACAAGTGAAGCAGAAGAACCGGCCACAAGTGAAGCAGAAGAATCCATAGATGAAGAACCCATCGAAATAATCGCAAGACCAATCGTTAGCGAAACACCAACCACGCCAGAAGTGACGAAAGCACAATCAAGTGAAGGAGCGCCACCAGCAGAAGCAGTAAAAAATAGTAGTTGGTTATATAGTTTATTCGGTTGGTCTTAAATATCTCGATCGGAAATCGTTAGCCAATCTAATTGCTCTGCTGCTGTTTCTTTTTTCATTGGCACGGGCGCGGGCACTGGTTCTGCTATTTTAGGTGCTAATAACTCTTCATCACTGGATGCGGTCGACCCTTCCTCCTCCTCTTCATTTTTCTCAATATGAAAGTTTGAAAAGGTACAATTACCACCATCACCGTTGTCAATTTTAATCAATTCTGCCAAATGTCGCGCTTCCTGTTGTTTTAATTTATCCTTTTCCATATTTGAATAAATTTCTAACAAATCACATTTTTTGCTGCCATCGCTCCGCACTTCCCAGTCGTAAAAGCCAATTAAAATCCACGCACCGTTAATTAAGCCATCTCCACTGCGTTTATTTTTCAAGAACTTGCCTCGAATAGTACATTGGTAGGTATTACCATCCGCCCCTAAAACACTACAGCGTTGACTACTATAAATTTTTAAAACGGCCGCATACATTTCACTCGCATCCGTGGCTTTCCGCACATCATGCGTTGTTGTATTGGACACGTTTTTTCGTGCTACTTTTTTCGATTTATTGCCGCCAGTATTTTTCACCATTTTTGTTAGGAATATACTCTTTCTTTCTTGGTTTTCTTTATTTCAATTTTTTTAATAAAGAAAAAAGACCATCGTTTAGGTATTTGTAAAAATTATTTTCTACTTATACTTTAAATGAGCAAAAAACCGATTACGTGGCTCGAATTAATCAAACTGAAGTTAGGTGAAGAGAAGGCCAAAGGTAAAGCACCATCCATTGGTGATGTTACCCCACTGGCGAAAAAAGAGTGGGTTCAAATTAAGGAGGGGAAACATCCAATGTATACACAAGGCAAGGCACAAACATTTGCGCGAAAAAAGAAAACAGGCGAACAGAAAACCCGTAAAAATTCCAGCAAGATGAGCAGCCCTGCTGCGTCCACCATGGATATTCAAACCGTGCTCGAACAAGCTAAATTATGTGGTAAATGTAAAAAAAAGGTTGAAAAAATTATGAAAAAACAGAAAGGGGGCAATTGTGGCGGGCCACCGATTCAAAAGGGTGGGCAATGTAATAGTTGTGGAGGCACTTTACTCCAAAACGGTGGTTGCGGTTCCTGTGTTGTGTAACTGTTTTTGGAGAATAAAATATCGATTTTTATATGTTTTTTTTACCTTTTCTTCAATTTTTTCGCCGGTAATATGTTGGGCAGTTAACCGGTCTTTTTCTTTATGTATTGTTGTGCTATGCGCCAGACAAAATTGTTTATATGCCAAGGCCGGCGTAAAATCTTTATTCGCAATTAAGCCTCGTAAATGTGTATCCATGCTTTGAAGAAGTGCTTGATCCATGACAATATATTCTCGTCGGTGTTTTTTTAGATCGGTATCATTGGCCTTGGCATTGGCCTTCACATTGGCCTGAATTTGGTCTTTCTCACGAAAATAATAGCGGCCGGCTTTAAACATTTTATCAACGACATCACCTTGATAATTCAATTGCTGTAACCGCGATACTTCACGCTCAACACTATCTTCTTCCTGCGCGAGCCAGCGCGTCCATGCTTCTTTATACGTATGTCGGTCATCCAATTGATGGATTTTCGCAAATTGAGTGATGCTTGATAAAATGTCATCACTCAATTTATATCGGAAAATTTTCGTGTTATTTTTTGTTGCGGTGGATTGGGCCATTTTTGGTTGTTTTTCCTCTCAGGTTTACCAATTGAAAATAGTTAAAAAGGATTTCAATTTTTTAATTAATAAAATTGATTTTAAAAAAACAAATCTATAATAAAAGAAAAAATGTGTCAACCTCATGAACAGGCTGCTTATATGGCTCAACTTAATCCTTTGGAGCAAAAAGTCTTACAAATCGCGGCTTCTCATTTAGAGACGTCGTTCAGTTTAGTCAAAAGTATTGGTTTTCTTGAATGGCAGGCACAAGCACAGCAGGCACAAGCACAAGCACAGCAGGCACAAGCGCAAGCACAGCCGGCACAAGCACAGCAGGCACAAGCACAGCAGGCACAAGCACAGCAGGGACCAGTAGAGCATGCTGAAGAGTCATCGCAACCTAAGAAACTGACCATCAAAATAAAAAAAAAATTAACACCGCGTCTCGTTTAAGCGGCGTGTATAATTTATTTTCCCACGCCGACGACAGGTGAACCGTTTCAATAAATAGTGTATACGTTTTGTCGTATTTTTTATTCTTTTGTGTTTTGCTCTTTGTGTGGCGCCGGCACCACCACTTTGCTTGGTTTTTGCCATTTTATTCTCTAATTTTTGACTTAACGCATTCATTTTGGCTTCAATACGATCGATCGGGGGTTTTATTTTGCGTTTTAATTTTTCACCTTCACATTCTAAGCGAGTTTTCTCTTTATTAAATTGGTTTACAATTGGCATAATAATACCGGCACCTTTGGCAATAGGTGGCTTACACGCATTAATAATTTCTTGCCCCAATTGATCTGCTGATTTAACCGCATTGACAATACCACCGACCACCGGCAGTGCCGATACAGCGGACGCAATGACATTCGTAATCGCATGCCCGAGTGATTCACCAATATTATCACCCATCCCTTCAATAATATTTTTTATTTCTGTATTGATGCGATCAATCTCCGGTTGTGCGATTTTCAAAGCATTCAGTAATGTATTGACATAATCCGCTATCCAATCTTTAAAAATATTGCGAAATTCGGCATCTTCGATAGCCAATTTATACATTTTGCTCCGATACACTAATTTATCAAATAAAATTTTAGCAGTCAGATTAGGGTCCGATAAGATTTTTTCGGCATCTTTACCGAGCGCAATATCGTTAATAATACCTTGTAATTTCATCATAAACATCGCATGGGCTATTTTGAAAGGACCGAAAATTCCATCAAATCCCTGTAATTGAATCGTATCAAACGTCTTATTAATAGATGAATTTATATCATCCACGGCTCCTGCGATCGATTGACCAATCCCGCTAATCACCGCAGGCACAGACCCAACTACGATCGTTGCGCATTTGGCCGGATTAGTTAAAGATGTCATAAGGGTATTGACACCATTTTTCACACCGTCTTTGACGGAATCTTTGACACCATCCATTAATCGCCCAGGGTCTTTAAGTGCTTCGGCAAAATTTTTTCCGGCACAAGAATCTTCACCTTCACATTTACCAGTGTCAGGATTTTGTCCAGTAATTGGTGCTGCGCCGGTTTTTCCTGCTTCTGCGCCGGCTTTTCCTTCCTCGGCTCCAGCTTTTCCTTCCTCGGCTCCGGCTTTTCCTTCCTCGGCTCCAGCTTTACCTTCCTCGGTGCCGGCTTTACCTTCCTCGGCACCTTTTTCTTTTCCTTCTTCTTTTTTTTCGGGTTTTTCAGCACCAGTGGCTTTGGGCGGCATAACTATAGTAGCACAAGGTTTTAATTTTTAATTTTTAATCTTCCTTCTTTTCTAAAAGTTTTTTATAAGAGGCATAATCTAATTGCGGTTCTGTCGCATTATTTTTTATTTTTTCCTCACTGTGTCGCGTCGCTTCATAATCAGAGAGCTTTCCTCGATACCGAAAATGATTCATCTGTTCGGTGACCTGTAAGACAGAGGTAAAATTCGGCGCAGAACCTTTACCACCAGTATTATAGTTCTTAAACTTGGCAAAAACCGAAGCCTTTACGGGTGCTTCTGTTCCTTCTTGTGCTTGTGCTGGTCCTTCCCCACTAGCAGTTACATTTGTTTGTAAATAAATCGCTTTACAATCATATTCAATGGCAAATTTTTGTGCGACGGTTTCTAAAATATCATAGGACACATCCTTGAGTTTATCTGTATAATACCAAAATGTTTCAGTTACCTTGTCAAATGTCAAGATAACTTCTACATTTGGCGCCACTTCTTCTCGCACAATTTTTGTATTCAATTGAAGCAATTCCTCTTTGCTGATGTCACGCACACTTAAAGCTTCAAACACATCTTCATATTTATGGCAATAGGATTCCGTTTCATCTTCTTCTTCTTCCTCATCACTCGATTCGTTCACATCGGACTGCCTATTCTTCTCTCTTAGCTTATAGAGAAAAATTTCCATCATGAAAAGGCCTAATATTGCGCTGGTAGAGAGAATACAACATATATTTACAAATCCGCCACTGACATTATTGTTAACTTGACTGGGTATAGTGGTAGTGTTGAGCATGACTATAAAGAATAGAGGTGCTTAATATTTAAGTTTTTTTCTCTATTAAATTACTGTGATTTAAAAGCTAATTTACACTACCCTACAATCGGGAGGTCCCCCCACATCAGCCTATCAATCTGCTGACATTTCGCCAAAATATCTGGCGGTAATGCCACCGTATTTTCTATCTTTTTCAAACTCGGTTGAATATCATGAAATCCATGTAAGCCATAAAAAGCATCGTTTTCCGGGTGCTTATTCACAATCTTCGTAAAAGTGTGCTTAAAAGGCGCCCAGCCACAAAAAGCATAAATACGCTCTAATGTTTCGGCTGGATTCGCTACCAAATCATCATACTGAACAAACAAAAAAGTGGGTGCTTGCTTCTTCTCTATTTGCGCCGCATTGTATTTACGTGCCAAGTTCAATCCAATAATCGACCGCATAACCGGTTCTTGATTTGGCACCAGCATTGCCTTCAAGATCGCATGTATATAATCGTTGGTCCAATTATTTGTCTGATAGAGTTTCGTAAATGATCTCATGATGGCTGTCACGGAGCGCTCCAAGACAATAATTTTAATATGTGGATCAATATATTTTTTCAAAATCTCTACATTGGTGGGAATGGTCCATGACCGACATTTATCCACCACAATTTCTTTGGTGGCCGGAATATCCTTGTAATACGTATGCGGAATTTGTTGAAGTAGATCTTTCACCACATGGGCGCGATTTGTGCCTTGTAATTGTTCCGTGGCATTTAATGTGCCGGATTGGTGCATATCCCAGATGAATTGACAGAGTGCCGAATTACCTTCGGCATGAATTAAGGGGTTTTGGTCGAGAATAGCAGAGAGAATGGTGGAGCCACTACGTGGTAATCCACTTAAACAGACCAGCTGTTTCATATTTACCATGCTTTAAAAATATAAGTTTAAATCATAAATGGTTTAAATATTCATTCTGATAAAAAGAATAATGCGGATTCTTTTTTTTGCGACTTATCCCACACAACCTACGGGTTATGCGCGGATCGGTAATATTTTAAGTAACTCTTTAGCGACTGCCGGGCATGAAGTCCATTATCTCGGTATTTCCAATTTCTCAAATTCAGCCATCGAACGTGATATTCACCCTTTCATTCAATTGGTGGATGCATTGGTGGAGCGGAAAGAGGGTTCTACCGAATTGTATGGAGTCGATGTGATCTGTCGCAAAATTCAAGAAATTAAACCGGATCTGGTTTTTCTGTATAACGATGTCATTGTATTAAATCGTATCTTGAATGAATTTATTAGCACCAAACTTGAAAAAAACTTTAAACTCTGTATTTACCTCGATCTGGTCTATGAATATCAACGTTTACTCCATTTCCCGAATATTCAAGCATGGGCCGATTTGATCTATGTCTTTAGTGAGTGCTGGCAACAGCATTTACGAAAACTCGGTGTGCCGAGTGAAAAAATTGCCATCCTACCACATGGGATTGACACCGGTATTTTTCGGCCACTAGACTCCGATACCGCCAAGAAACAGCTGGGGTTTGCACCGACCGATTTTATCTTCCTTAATTCCAATCGCAATGCTTATCGCAAAGCACACGATCTTACCATTGAGGCCTTTCTGAAACTGTTAATAAAACATAATTACGCACCCGACTTGAAACTCTTTTTGAATATGTTACAAAGCAGTCCACAGGGCTACAATCTCTTGGAGTTAATTAAGGTGATTTGCTTGAAAAATGCGGTGGATTTTGAAAAAGTGGTGTTGAACCATATTTTTATTCGACCCTCGGATAGTTATCTACCAGACGCAAAGTTAAATGATCTCTATAATGCTTGTGATGTCGGGCTCAATACATGCTTGGGTGAAGGTTTTGGCCTCTGTAATTTAGAGCAGGCCTGTGTAGGGAAACCACAAATTGTGAGCAAGGTGGGTGGATTGAGCGATATTTTTCAGAGTTCTTATGCGACATTAATTACGCCACAATTAGATTTGTATCTCTCAACACTCACCGAAGAGCACCAAGGATATTTACAGATTTGTTCCAGTCAAGCGGTGGCGGACGCGATGGAGCGGTATTATTTGGACCGGCCGTTGGCGGCACAGCAGGGAATATTGGCGCAAACGGTTTTGACAAAAAAATATGAATGGGCAGGGATTTTAACACGCTTCCAAACGGAGCTTTTACAATTATGTCCTGTTTAAGTTCTTACAATTTGTGTCTGCCTTAAAGCAAATAAATCGGCCATTTCTTGTGCTAACACGGGCACCTTTAACACCTGATATGTGCTCTGGGCTGGATGTAAACAGACTAAAAACATCTCCTTTACTTTTTTTTCATATTTACGCTCCAAGATCGTTTTATAGGTATTGAGTTGAAGGGCATAATGCCAGTAGTTGGTATCGGGTAAGTGTGAAATACATTCGGTCAATGCGAATGTGCCAAAACTATTGGTTTTTTTAATTTCTTTACAGCGTTTCCAGTCATAAATCGTTAGCGTTCCATCGGTGTTTTTGGCGACAAAATCAATCGAGCCGGCCAAACGGACATCTTCATCGAAAATCATCCATTCGGCACGATAGGGTTTTATATCGGGATGGGCGGCAACAAAAGCTTCAAACATAGGGATAGGGGGTGCCCCCCTACAACCCCCACTTGTGGGAGAAAGTGGCGTTTCATTCATTGCTGTTGTTTTATTAACCTCCACTTCACTTCCAATGGGGGGTGTGGGGGTTCCAACCCCCAACCAGTAGCGTTCGATCGCCGCATGCATCTCCGTGCCTAGTTGTGCGGCCTCATCTCGGTTTTTATCCCAGCCGGCTTTAATTTGTTCCGGCGTTTGCCCATAATATTTACAGGTCGGTTGGTCTAACCGCATTTTCTTTATAATCGCATCCGCATCAAAAGCAGGAAAGTGGGTATGATTCCATGTTGTCACCGAGATATAATTACTTTCACCCGCACAGGTATATTTATGAGGGCCCGGCGCAAATTCAATCAACGCATCTCGCGCACAAGATTCCATCTTTTTCTTTTATTTTTAAAAAGTAAAAGAAAAAGCATAAATCAATTTTATTGTTAACTGGTTGGAACGAGCACATAGTTACCAAAAGTAGTGACGGCGCCGGAGTTAAAATTATAATTAGAATCGGTCGTTAAATACCATTGTAAGGTGACGGGGTAGTTGGCTACCACTGGTCCAACGATCGATAGCGAAGAAGGCATAAACGTAGATCCATTCGTCACGACACTAACTATCTTTCCTTTTTGGATAATTTGAAAATTAATAGAATAGATATTTACTGTATTATTATTGTATCCATACCTTTCTTCCGGAATAAAATTAAAATGAACCATACAAATACCATTGGTTGTCGGTGTAAAAAAAGTTTGTATTGTCATCGGAACCGGTACAGTTCCAACAAAGCCTTTCGAATACGGTGTTAAAATACCCGCTTGGATGGCCGGGTTTGTCTGTGGCTGGCTATTAAATATAGAACGCCGTGCCGTTAAAGCCTTTTGCATAAGCGCACTACTCCCCACCGGATTTAAAGTCCATGTTATTCCATCACTACTCGATGCTTGCGCGGCTACACCACTGGGTGTTATACCACCGGCGAGCCACGTAGTGGCATTCCAGGCCACTGCTAAAACGGTCGCCAAACCCGTAAAAAGGCTCGGTAGCCAGTTCAAACCATCTGTGCTATAAGCGAACCCACCAAGCCCACCGGCCACCCATAAGCTACCATTCCAGGCTACGGCGTTACATTGATAGGTGCGGGTATTCATATTCAAACCCCATATATTGGCTGATGCGTCCGCCCCACCAAACAAGTTAGTGGTAACGATCTCTGTCCAGGTTTGCCCACTATCGAGACTATACGCCAAGGGATTACGGATACTTGTGCCACCAGCCACGATCATACTGTTACTGGCCGCAATGGCATTACATTGGCGGTAGGCCAAAGGTTCATCATAAGAGTAGACGATACCGGTTCCCCAATGCGCGGCCCAGTCTGGAAAAGTGTCTGCGACATAATTCGCATGCCCAATTACCAAACGGTTGCCAATTCCACTTAAAGCTAAAGCTTGACCAAAAGAAGCACCGCTAGATTTAGAGTTTCTTTGTAAGCCACCACCTACACTACCGGTTAAATTAAAGACATACTGCCAACCTTTTCCATTTTGATAAACATAATTATACACACGTCCGCCGTATGTGTTGTTGGGTGAGGCAGAAGCAGGCGCACTGACACTTAATCGGTCACCTGCGGCATTGACTGCTAAGTTAAACCCGAATTCTTCCCCCACTTGGCCCTGATTTAGCGAAGTATCATAAAGCCATTGGCCATTGCTACCGTAGTTGTAACTATAAACCTTAGCGACGTCTTTATTGATAGTTATTTTTGAGAAATTATTACTGCTATAATTCCCCACCCAAACAGAAGTTCCATCTGAATACACATCTCTTGGGTCTGTTCCAACGATTGTATAATTAATGACCATATCATTATAAATTTGAGCTACGGTGTTACCATTATGGTTTGTTACCCAGAGATAAGTTCCATCACCCCGCAACGTGTATGCGGGTTTGTTAATAGGTATATTAATAAGTGGAAGTGAAGTGGCCGAAAATCCATCAATAAGAAATTTATGTACGATACCGCCACTTGCGTCTGTAGCACTTGTCGCAAAGCTTACGACCCAAACATAGGTTCCATTAGAATAAACGTCTAATATAGCGTAACTATTCGCAATTAAATTATACGTTTGAATGCCGGTGTTCTTTACATATTGAATTAAATAGCCCGGACCGGGGGCGGTTCGATAAGTGAACCATACATATAAAGAGTCTTGGTGGCACCCCCATGCGGCATTAGTGTTGCTGTAGTATGGCGCGCTAATCGGAATGGGAACAACCGTGGAGCTAGCAATGATAATTTTAAAAAGAGCCGCATTCTGTGTGCCGTTTACACATGCTACCCACACATTAGTTCCATCGGATGATATACGGTTAGCATTTCCCCCCACCGTTAATGTTGTCATAAGTGTCGCTGTAGCTCCGGATATATTAAGTTTTGATACAGTAGCGGCATTTGAATTTGTGACCCATAAATATTTATTGATTGGATCTAGGGCTAAAAAAGTGGCAATAGTACCAACTACCCCATTTGTATATTCTCTTACATGCGCGCCTGTAAGCTGATTGTATTGATTTAGATAACCTACTGAATAATTATTATTAAATAAATAAGATGTCACCCAGACATAAGTGCCATCCGCAACAATTCCAAATGCCGATCTACTATTATTTGGGTATGTGCTTACTGTATTAGCATTTGGTGTCGGCGCCCCCACTATCAACCGCGAGCCCGGACTATTCATCGCCAAAGCATTGCCGAATCGTTCATTGCTAAAAGTCGTATTCCAACTTAAATCTTGTGTTTTCTGCCAGCCTGTCAATGAGCCATAGGTATAACAAGACACTTTACCACTATTCGAATAGTATGGTTCACTGACCGCCAATTGAGTACCATCGGCATTCATTGCGATGGACTGGCCAAAATTTGTATAAATCGTGGGCAACAATGGTGCTAACATCGGGGTAATCGAATCGGGCACCCACCCATATCGGGTATCATAATTGTAACAATAAACACGACCGGTGGTTGTCGCATAAGGTGCGGTGTCATTACCATCCGGTATAGTACGTCCGGTATAAGGTGTATTCGCGCCAACGACCAGTTTGGTGCCCGTGGCATTTATCGCTATAGCACTATTACCAAAAAAATCTCCACGCACATAAGTGTGCGGCACTAGCGGTGAAATATCCGGCACATATTTTCCACCGATATAATTATAACTATAGACATCACCTGACCAAATATATTGAGTGACCGTTGGATTACCGAATTGTATCAATACTGACACTAATAATTTTGAACCGGTCGCATTCATACACATATTGTTACCAAAGTAGCGCCCACCACCGCCGCCGTTTAATGTGGTTGGATTAGGGTTTGGATTTTGTATATTCTGACTTTGCTGCCAGCCCGTGCTAGCATTATATTTATAGATAAAAAATTGACCAATATAAGGACCATAGCCTCCGCTTGGTCCATATGGAGCAGTAACCGCTAAGCGCGTACCTTCTTGGTTCATTGCCACCTTGGTCCCAAAAACTTGTGCGGTAGCATTGGTTGGATTTGCGGTGGCATACGCCACCCCAATTAGATCTTGGAGCGCCTGTGCGCGAACCAATGTGCGCCCATCACCACCATTATACAGAATGTTGCGATCATCTTGAATATTATTCCATGTGAGCCCACCTGCTGTGCTGTTGGCAAAAACCGTGCTCACACCACCACCCGCCGCCAAGGTATTACCATTGTTCGTTATAGTTGTCAGTGCCAAACATTGCCGGAGTTGGATGGGACTGGCTAACTCATAAACATTGATATAGCCACGATTAGCCCCAAAGAGACTACTCGCATAATTGCCACAGGCAATTCGTGTGCCGTCGGCGTTCATAGCGCCGGTAAAGATGGAAATATCAATGCCAGGAACAGTTTTATCGAATGCATCAATAAAATAGGTTTCGGGGTGTGTGAAAGTATAAATACTATAAGCCGCGCCAGCCAGGCCTGTCAAATAAGTGGGATTGTTGCTAAGATCCGATGCGGGCCAACCAGACACTGGATCCCGATCATAGATATACATGGCCGGGGTGCCTACACTCCGCGTATTAACACCTCCCGCAGCCATTAGACGATTTCCGTCTGCGCTAAATTGGAGTGCTTCCCCATACCACACACGGTATGGACCGGAGTAATAAGCACTATAAGGGCGGGGATACGCGCCAGATGAGACATTAGCACTAGTTGTGTTTGGACCACCACATGGAGGCCATGAGTTTGTCACATAATTATATTCAATAATATAGACAATCGAATAAGCCGAGGACATACCGGCGGATATTGCTACTTTATCACCGGCGGCATTGAGTGCGACGGCCATACCAAACCTATTACCACCGGCATCATTATAACGTGTGCCGTAAACATTTATATTGAACGGTGTGCCCGTATAAGCACCTGGGCCGGGCCATTGCTTTGTTTGGTAATTATAATCTAATATCCACAGTGCACCCAAGTTTGAGGAATTTGCCAGAATAAATGTGCCAACCGCTAAGCGGTCCCCTGCGGCATTAAATCCAAATTGAGAACCACCACCGATATTATAAAAACTCGCATCCCCTTTATAAACCACTTCGGCTGCTTTTTGTGTGGCACCTGCTAAAATCTGCCCATTCACACCGGGCCATGAATTTGTCTTGTAATTATAGCGAAACACATAAATAAGGCCATTTTCACCATATGTTGACGTTGCTGTTGCGCATTGTCGCGCACTGACTGCTAACATGTCACCTTTGGCATTAAAGATTAGAAAGTAACCGAACTGAAAATTAAGGGGCGTTTCGTAATAGGCCCACGTGGGCGTTGCGGGCCATTGTTGTGTCACGGCATTATAGTGATAAATATAGACAGCACCCGCATATCCAAGCGCACTGGTTCCACCCGGCGAGGCCGCATATGCGCCAACTGCTAACCGGTCTCCCGCGGCATTCAGTGAAATTGACTCACCAAACGCACTGTTAATCGTGTTGCCACAGATATCACCCACCGGCATTGTAAATTTGGCTGTATAGGTATCCGGCCATTCATTCAAGCTCACATCATAGTCATAGATATAGACACCATTCGTGCCTGTGTTATATACCAACGCTGCTGGTATAAAATAACTTCCAACAGCCAAGCGGGTGCCAGCCGCATTAAACGCGATCCCCCCACCCAATCGCTGATTCGGAAATTCACCGAAATACTGTTTAGTGATCGGTGGCGTCGCATTCACTTTGAGTGGGCTTACCGCTTGCCAATTCAAACCATCGTTACTGGTGGCCAATGCTGAACTCTGTGGTGTGCTTTGGCCACCGGCGGTCCAGTTTTGCCCATTATAATTCACGGCATTCGCTCGCATTTGCCGGTCAAACACATAAGCGTTACCGGCACTTGTTGGCGCACCACTCACTATCCGGTCACCTGTGGCATTGCTAGCGACGGCACTACCCATTGAACAATCGATGATGCGGTTCCATGAAGGATCGGTGGGTTCCTTGGTCCAACCTAAATTTTGATAATTATAGACATAGGTTTTACCAGTGCCCGCAGCACTAGGCGCTCCCACCACTAATCGCGTTCCGGCACTGTTCATTGTGACCGAGTAGCCAAAGCGTTCACCCGACCCATTGCCACTCAGATCGGAGGTTAAACCCCACCCTTGTGGTGTGTTATAATCGTAGATATACACATGCCCACGGTCTGTAGCGGTGCCGGTTCCATTTCCGGGCGCCCCAATCGCACAGCGGCTACCTGCTATATCCATCGCGATACTATAGCCAAACAGTTCCGGGGGACTATTCATCGTCATCGTTAATGTTTGATCTGGCTGTGAAACATTATTGATGGGAATTTTTAAACCCCAGCAAGGGACGAGTGCATTATAGGAAAAATCATAGCTATAGACAAAGCCTCCGTTTGCGGAATAGTAAGGCGCACCAATCAAACAGCGGCTACCCGCACCATTCATTGCTAAACTAAACCCAAATTTTGATTGTGAATTGGTGACCAGCGGTAGGATTCTGAGCTGATTGTTGTATTGGTTCGAAACCCAATTATTACCAATTAAATCATAGCTAACGACTTGACCTATTATATTCGGTATTACCGTATCTGATGTATATTCGGGTAGTCCGACCAATAAACGTGTGCCTTCACTACTTAGGGATAATGCTGCTCCAAAATACATATTACCTAAATCAGAGGGTAGGGTAGGAACGATACGAATATTACCCCAAGTGGTTGAATTTAACGAGCAATCAAAGGTAAATACTTTTCCTGCGGTTGTATATTGTCCAGATGACATTAATGGCGCACCGACAGCCATACGTGTCCCATTGCTATTAAGTGTAACCATTTTCCCAAACCCTTGTGTGTTCCTAGAGGTGACTATATTACTACTGATATCCGCCGTTTTGATCCATTGATCACTATTCAATGAAAAATCATAGATAGAAACAATCCCGAATGGATATGACGCACTGCTTGGATAATTGGGTGACCCGACCACCAAGCGGTCCCCACTACGGTTTAATGCGACTGCGGTGCCATAACCTTGTCTGGAACCCACTAAACCATACGACAAATCCACACCGGTTCGCCAAGTGCCACTATCTAATATACTCCGCACCGTCTGGGTGTTACGATTCCAATTGATTCCGTCAGCACTGGACACTATAGCGTTTTCACCGACTCCACCGGCAACCCAGAGTTTATCTCCGTTCCAGGCTAGAGCATTACATATGCCATCCGCAAAAGTAAGTGATTTTGTAGTGGATGGATTCGTCGGTTGCTGTGTGAGTCCATCGTAGCTATAGGTTAGAGTATTACTCGCCATGCTTACGCTACCACCCAGTACACAAAAATTTTCATTCGGTTGATTCAATATTTGACTTAACGGTCCTCTAGAGCCCGTTGGACCAATTGGACCCAGTTCACCCGTATACCCGGTATGGCCTGTATAACCGGTATAGCCCGTATAACCGGTATAGCCCGTATAACCCGTATAACCGGTTTCGCCCGTATAACCCGTATAGCCGGTATAACCCGTATAGCCGGTGTAACCCGTATAACCGGTTTCGCCCGTATAACCCGTATAGCCCGTATAACCCGTATAGCCGGTATAACCGGTATAGCCCGTATAACCCGTATAACCGGTTTCGCCCGTATAACCCGTATAGCCCGTATAGCCGGTGTAACCGGTATAACCGGTATAACCCGTATAGCCCGTATAACCCGTATAGCCCGTATAACCGGTATAGCCAGTATAGCCTGTATAACCCGTGTAACCCGTATAACCGGTATAACCCGTGTAACCGGTGTAACCGGTATAGCCAGTGTAGCCTGTATAACCCGTGTAACCGGTATGGCCCGTATAGCCAGTGAATCCGGTGATACCGGGAATAACACGCACCGATACACTTGTCGCTGTGATGACACCCAGTGGACCGGTTGATCCCGTTACACCCGTTTGACCTTGTAACCCGGTAGCTCCAGTATCTCCACTATACGTTGTATCCCCTTTCGGACCGATGGGACCCGTGATACCGGTGGGTCCGGTGGGTCCGGTGGGTCCGGTATGACCAGTGTAACCGGTATGACCTGTAAAACCTGTTGGACCAGTGGGTCCCGTGGGTCCCGTGGGCCCCGTATAACCCGTATAACCTTTTTTTAAACAACTACCGGGTCCACCGGGGATCCATACTATACCTTCGTGTGTTGTGCGCTGCCGATTATTATTTTGCGGCCAACTCATGATATATATATTTTCCCCTAAAATTCTTAAAGCGAAAACGCTTTTAATTACTGGGAATGAGTAAATAAGTTCCAGAAGCATTGATCCCGCCGACGTTTATGGCCCCCTTATCCGAATCGGTAGTTACCGTCCAGCGAATAAAAACCGGCGTTCCCGCAACGACATAAGCAAAACCGGAGGTAGATGAAGCCATCGCTGTCACGGCAAAAGTATTGGTCGATAGCTGAATACCATTTTGACTAATGGTCGCATTCATATAATAAACGCTAGCGGTATTCGGTGATATAACAAGCGCATAAAGTTTGGTGATAAAATTAAAATTAATCAGACAAACGCCGTTGGTCAAAGGCATAAAAGAGGTGGTTCGACTGAGACCGGAATATAACGTCGTTTCAGTAGTAGTATACCCCACGAGATTACCGGCTTGTGGCTGGGCTTGGATGAACCGATTGGTAAAGCGCCGAGCGGTCAATGCCGCTGTCAATGCCGGACCATTGTTATTAAAAATCCAGTTTTGCCCATCTGTGCTATAGGCTTGGCCGGGTAAGCCATTCGGTGCCAAGCCAATCGCGAGCCAATAACTCGCATTCCATTCGATACTTTGCACGGTCGCCAAACCTGTAAAAGCACTCGGTAACCAATTGAGACCATCGGCACTATAAGCCAGGGCATTTTTGCCACTCCCACCGGCGACCCAAATACTCCCATTCCATTCGACCGCATTACACTGATTATAGCTGAGATCCATTTGTAAACCCCAGATATTAGTCGAGACATTGGAGCCTACAAACAAGTTCGGACCACCACTGACACTATCGGTCCATGTTTGGCCACCGTCGAGACTGTAAGCCAAGGGATTACGGATACTTGTGCCACCGGCGACGACGACATTATTATTCGCAGCAATGGCATTACACTGCCGTGTAGCTAAAGGCTCATCATAGGAGTAGACGACGCCGCTGCTTTTTGAGGTCGCTTGATATATTTGGTCGGCAATGACGAGCCGGTTCCCGAGCCCACTTAGTGCGATCACTTGACCAGTATTTCCGCCACCAAAATTGTGTGGCCCATTACCACTAACGCCTGCCACATTAAACATATTCTGCCATTTGTTGGCATTCGTATAGACATAATTAAATACTTTGCCGCCGGATAAATCAGGTGGATTGGACGCGCTTGGTGCGCCGACACTTAAGCGGTCCCCCGCGGAATTGAGCGCTAGAGTATAGCCGAATTGGTCCGTGATACTGAACCCGTTTAATGAGACGTCGAGGGCCCACTGGCCATTGCTACCATAATTGTAGCTGTAAATTTTGCTATTTTGTGTATTGATTGCGAATTTTGAGACAGTACCGATTGTGCTATAATTCGTAGCCCAGACATAGGTGCCATCCGAAAATATACCATCGACGTATGTGGTCGGTTGAGCCGCCGGATCACCTACTTTAATGGAATTTGCGATGATTTGTGGATTACCACCGGCGCCATTAATCAGCACTTGCCGGACCACATAGCCAGCATTGGTGGCTACCCAAAGATAGGTGCCATCCGACATTAATGAATAGGGTAATACAATCGAAAGTGTAAATCTGGGTGCTACATTTTGAACCCAATTTGAAATTTGATATTGATACACCAAATTATTCTGAAAGTTGCCCACCCATACGTAAGTACCATCTGTGGTCACATTGTAAAATTCATTTCCGGTCGCAAGTGTCTGTGTAGGTAAAGGAGTGCTAGTAAAAGCATTTGGAGGATTTTTATCATATCTATACAAATAGACGGTTGTTCTGTTAACATATAAAACAAACCATACATAATTTCCGGCTTGGTGTAACCAACTCGCGGTAACAATCGCCGTTATTGCTGGATTCGTAACTAGAATCGAATTAACCTCACCAGTGCTACAACTAATTCTATAGAGAGAGCTTGTATCAACATTCGTTCTATTCGCAATCACCCAGCAACTCGCGCCATCCGAAGAAACGGCGGTAGGCCTGATGTTGATGTCGCCGATCGTTATTGGATCACTGCTAATGGGTGTAAAAGGAAAGGTAAACGTTGCTAAGGTGGAACGCAAATAAGCACTGACACTATTTTTAGAATAGTTTGCTACCCATAAATAGTTATTGGCGGGGTCTATGGATAAACCACAAGGTGCGTAATCCTTAATTTGAGTGTTTACGAAATTAACCAGCGCAAGCGTATTCTTATCAAGTTGAAATACGCCTTTAGTGCCTGAGCTAAATGTGGTGACAAAAGCATAATTGCTATCCACTGCCACATTAAAGCCGTTGTTTGTTTGTGTGCTTGACTTGCCTAGATATACATTTGCGACTTGTTGCGTCAACGTCCCTATATTTGCGTTTGAATTGTATATTCCCACCACCAACCGTGTGCCCGCGCTATTTAGAGCTAAGCTTCCCCCAAACTGGTTACCTATACCCAGACCGTCCGTTAATCTTTGTGTTAGCACCCAGCCCGCCAGGGAGCTATAAGTATAGCAATAGACGGGACCGGGATTGCTATATATCGGAATGGAATTGCCATTATCTGGCTCACCAATGACCAAGCGTGTTCCATCCGCATTCATTACCAGCTTGAAGCCAAATTGAGTGAGAGTCGAGCTAGGGCTGTATAGGTCAATTAGTGTGGAGGAAAGAACAGGTGTTATCGGGTCTGGGACCCAGCCACGGGTGGTGTCATAATCGTAGCAATAAACCCGACTGGGTATTTGAGCAGTCCCGCTTGCTTGGGTAAAACTCGTCGCGCTCACCGCGAGTTTTGTGCCAGCGGCATTTAAGGCGGTAGCAAAGCCAAAAAACGCATAAGTGATATAAACATGCGGCACAATGGGTGTAATATCTGGCACATATTGCCCATTGACATAATTATAGCTATAGACATCACCGGTACGTGCGGCAATTTTATCGTCATACCAATGACTAGCTAATAACTTACTACCGGACGCATTCATCGTGAGTGTTAAACCGAAACTGTTTGTAGTCGATGGGTTCGTCAGATTTTGGCTCCATTGCCAGCCGAGCACATTATCATAATTATATATGGAAACAATACCATTGCCTTTTCCCGATACCAACGCATCTACATCGTTCACCGCCAAACGGGTTCCTAGTTGATTCATACAAATGGTAAAACCAAAACGTCCAGTAACATTATAATCTAACCCCCTCTTAAATAGGGACTGCGTCCGCACCATCGTGCGCCCATCACCACCTTTATAGAGAATAGAGCAGTCATCCGTGACATTCTGCCAAAGTGTGCCCGCCGGATTGTTGGCTAAAACCGTGCTGACTCCACTACCACCAGCGAGTGCTAGATTCGTGTTACTGGGTGTGGTGGTTGTGCGCACGGTGGCCAAGGCTGCACAACTTTGGAGTTGAAGTTTCGTCGACAAATCATATATATTGACAAAGCCTCTACGTAAGCCAAAGTTCCAGCTTAAGTAATTACCGGCAGCAATCCGTGTGCCATCGGCATTCATATCTAACCCCCAACCGAAATTGGTGCCGGGATCTTCACCCGAGATGATATAGGTAGCGATATCTCTCACTTGATTACCTGTTGCCGGCCAGCCGGTCACTGGATCCCAATCAATGACGGCGACAAATCCTGGACCCAATTCACCGGATTGTAGTGCCCCATTACAGCCAACAACCAGCCGTGTGCCTGCGGCATTAAATTTCATAATACTACCCCAACATGTTGTCAGGGTGCTCGTATTTGTATAATAAATATGTGGGACGGATGTGTCAAATAATACTGATACGGTTGGGGTTGGCCCTGTTTCTTTTGGCCAGGCATTGATAGAATAATCATATTGAAGGAGATTGACAGTGCCACCGCTATCACCCGGCTGGCCGATTGCCAGTATATCGCCGACGGCATTAAAAGCGAGATATTGACTAAAATTACTACCAGGATACCTATATTCGACGCGCATAGCCAAATTGATCGACCCACCATTCGTGCCAGGCCATGTCCCTCTTTGATAATTATAGTGTACGATATTAAAATACCCTGTTCCACCGATATATTTTCCCGTTGCTAACCGATCCCCTGCGGCATTAAAAGCCATACCATTTTGCCCGAGAAAATCACCTCTGTTTTCTCCAATATACATCCATGTGCACGCATTGGGCACCCCATTTATAGAAACTTGCGTGTTAGGGCTTGTTTGGCCAACTGGCCATAACTGATTTACATTATCATAATGAAAGAGAAAGACTTGACCCTTTTGAACACCGGTTTGAGTTGTATCATTTCGCGCACAAACAGCTAATCGGTCGCCTTTCGCATTAAAAATCAGTGTATGACCGAATAAGGCATTTGGTAAAGTAGTGGTTTCGCCGCCATAAGTTTGGGTCGGTAAAGCAGGCCATTGACCATTCGTCATGTGATAAATATAAACATAACCTTGATAGGAATTTGTATTCTGTGCGCCAACAGCTAACCGATCCCCTGCCGCGTTTAAAGCCACACAGTTACCAAATTGGTTCACCGTTGTGCTATAAAGAACTGGCGCCGTATACTTTTGTGTCGGTAAATCGGGCCATTTATTCAAACTCAAATCATAATCGTAGATATAGACGGCGGTATTCAAATAACTGGTTCCATCATAATCACCCGGCGTGCCCAGCCCCGCACATGCGCCGATCGCCAAGCGTGTGCCCGCCGCATTAAACGCGATAGATGATCCCATCGATTGATTACTTTCACCAATATAGCGTTTAGTCATGGGTGGGGTCGATGTAATGGCTGTCATTGGGCTCACGTTTTGCCAATTCAAGCCATCGTTACTCGTGGCCAATGCGGATGCCATGCTGGTGCTTTGGCCACCGGCGGTCCAGTTTTGCCCATTAAAATTCACGGCATTCGCACGCATTTGCTTATCAAACACATAAGCATCTCCCGCATTTGTTGGTGCCCCACTCACTAACCGGTCCCCCGCGGCATTGATAGCAACAGCACTTCCCATCGAAGCATCTAAAATATTATTCCATGAGAGATCCTCTAGTTCGCGGGTCCACTGTAAATTCTGGTAATTATACACATAGGTTTTACCCGTCCTGGGCGCTCCTACCACTAACCGTGTGCCCGCAATGTTTAAAGCAACACTGTAACCAAAGCGTTCATCCGGCACATTGCCACTCAGATCGGCAGTTAAAGCCCAGCCTTGTGCGTAACTGTAATCATAGATATACACATGGCCGCGGTCATTCACATAACCCGAACCATTGCCAGGTGCCCCAATCGCACAGCGGACACCCGATATATCCATCGCGATACTATAGCCGAACAGTTCGGACTGCGTAGTTATATTATTGGTATTTGTATTATTTGTTATGGTTTGATCCGGTTTCGAGTTGTAGGTTTGGGTCGCGCCAAACTCAGTAGGTTTACTTAAACCCCAGCAAGGAACTGCCGCATTATAGGAGAAATCATAACTATAAACTTGTCCGCCCGTAGCGGAATAATAAGGTGCCCCTATCAAACAGCGGCTGCCTGGACCATTCATGGCTAAACTAAAACCAAAGTAAGAATCAACATTTTGGATTGTCGGTTGAACGAAAATACTGTTTAGGTATTGATTTGAAACCCAACTATTCCCAACTAAATCATAGCTAACTACTTGACCAATATACTTATTAAGATAGTAACCAGGCGCACCTACCAATAAGCGTGTACCATCACTGCTGAGGGCTAAAGTTGAGCCAAAATACAGATTATTTACACCCGATGGATATGTTGTAACATTGCGCACATTAGCCCATGTCGTTGTATTTACGGAGCAATCAAACGTAAACACTTGACCCGCATTGGAATTACCACTATTCGTCAACAATGGCGCGCCGACAGCCATGCGTGTTCCGTCACTATTTAGAACTACGGTTTGCCCGAACCCTTGCGCAGTGTTAACCGTGACTATATTACTACTGAGATCTGCCGTTTTGAGCCACTGATCACTATTCAATGAAAAATCATAAACAGATACAATACCGTATGGAGTAGAAGCGGTCCCCCCCGGTTGATAATTGGGTGACCCGACCACTAAGCGGTTCCCACTGTTATTCATGTCGACCGCTGTGCCAAAACCTTGTATAGAACCCGCTAAACCATACGACAAATCCACGCCCGTGCGCCAAATGTCACTATCCAATATGGTCCGAACTGTCTGGGGGTTACGGTTCCAATTGATTCCGTCAGCGCTGGATACGAGTGCATTTTCTCCCACCCCACCGGCGACCCAGAGATTACCGTTCCATGCCACCGTATTACATATACCATCCGCGAAAGTAGTAGCTTTGGTTGTTGCGGGATTGGTTTGCCAATTCAGTCCATCATAACTATAGCTCAGCATTGTATTATTAGAGCCAGCACCAGCGGCTACACAAAAATTTTCAGATAAGCTGTAGAAAGTTTTCCCGGTCGCGCCAGTTTGACCAGTTGGTCCCAGTTCACCTACTGGACCTGTATAACCAGTGTAGCCCGTATAGCCGGTATAGCCCGTATAGCCCGTGTAGCCTGTAAAACCCGTGAAACCTGTAAAACCCGTATAACCTGTAAAGCCTGTGAAGCCTGTGAAACCTGTGAAACCTGTAAAACCCGTGAAACCTGTAAAACCCGTATAACCTGTAAAGCCTGTGAAACCTGTGAAACCTGTGAAACCTGTGAAACCTGTAAACCCTGTAAAACCTGTGTAGCCGGTGAAACCCGTGAACCCTGTAAAGCCGGTGAAGCCTGTGAAGCCTGTGAAACCTGTGTAGCCTGTAAACCCCGTGAATCCGGTGAATCCGGTGAAACCTGTGAACCCTGTGAAACCCGTGAAACCGGTAAACCCTGTGAATCCCGTGAAACCTGTAAACCCTGTGAAACCGGTGAAACCTGTAAACCCCGTGAATCCGGTGAATCCGGTGAAACCTGTCATACCGGAAATAACTGTGACAAAAACACTCGTTGTGGTGGTCGAGCCCGCCGGGCCGGTTGGACCAGTTGAACCGAGTTCACCTCTTTGGCCATCCGGACCGGGCGCGCCACCAATGATCGTATCACCTTTCGGACCCTTTATGCCAGTCGGTCCTTGTGGACCGGTATAACCGGTATAACCGGTGCGACCCGTATAGCCGGTATAACCCGTGTAACCGGTATAACCCGTATAGCCGGTATAACCCGTATAGCCGGTATAACCTGTATCACCTTTTTTTAAACAACTCGTTGGTCCACCGGGAATCCATACAATACCTTCATGACTGGTTCGATTCCGATTATTGTTTTGCTGCCAACTCATAATATATATATTTTACACTAAAATTCTTTATCAAAAACGCCTTTTACGCCAACGCGATAAAAATGTTAAAATTGTAAAATGCCTAAGCTATGCTATGCTTTATGTTTTATACTATATACTTTATACTATATACTATAACGGCGCTGAAAAAAGAGAACTGTAAAAAAAGCACCCGGAACATGATTCAATACTGATATAAAGTCATCGCGATCTATATAGATAACGATGTCAACACAACTTGACTGGGTGCTTCCACTTGTCCAGGCCTTTAAAACCCAAGGCCTGGCCACACTCCAAACTTGGACCGAAGACCAGTTAAGCACCATACTTCGGCAAGCCAATACCGCCTATTATTGTAACCAGTCACCTCTTTTCACCGATAATGAGTATGATATTTTGCGTGAATATACATTAGACAAATACCCCGAAAATAAAGCGGCCTTGGAAGGCCATACCGAGAGCCAATGTGCCATTACTGAAAAAAATAAAGTGAAATTACCGTATGAAATGTGGTCCATGGATAAAATCAAACCCGATACATCTGCGCTCGAAAAATGGAAACAAATTTATACGGGACCATATGTGCTATCACGTAAACTCGATGGTGTCAGTGGACTCTATTCAACCGAAGGTGCTAAACCCAAACTCTATACCCGCGGTAATGGCTTGGTCGGGCAGGACATTAGTCATTTATTGCCTTATCTCCGCTTGCCCTCGGTAAAAAATTGTGTTGTCCGTGGTGAATTTATTGTTGCCAAGGCGGTCTTTCAGGCAAAATACAGCCAAGCTTTCGCCAATCCCCGTAATTTTGTAGCAGGTCTAATCAATCAGAAAAAACCCGATCCCTTGAAATGCGCCGATATAGATTTTGTTGTCTATGAAGTCTTGAAACCCTCATTGAAACCCTCCGCGCAAATGGCTTATCTGGCACAAGGAGTGTTCCATACAGTTCAATATATGACGACCACCACACTATCCAATCAATTCTTGTCCGATCTATTACTCGCTTGGCGGACAGCATCTGAATACGAAATTGATGGTGTGATTTGTATCAATGATGCGATTTATGCCCGGCAAACAGGTAATCCCGCACATGCTTTTGCCTTTAAAATGGTATTGTCCGACCAAATGGCCGAAGCGAAAGTCGTCGGGGTGATTTGGACTGCCAGTAAAGATGGTTATTTGAAACCACGGGTCCAGCTTGAACCCCTCCAACTTGGCGGTGTAAAAATCGAATATGCTACCGGTTTCAATGCGAAATTTATTGAAGAAAATAAGATTGGTGTTGGTGCTTTAATTCGGTTGACACGAAGTGGGGATGTGATTCCCCATATTATTGCGGTCGTGACACCCGCTTCACAACCACAAATGCCACTGGTGCCCTATGTATGGAACAGCACACATGTCGATATTCTGCTCGAAAATAAGGCCACCGACGAGACGGTGAAAGAGAAAAACATTGCGTATTTCTTCACCAATCTCGATGTGGAAGGGCTGGGGCCGGGTAATGCGAAAAAAATAATAGCTGCGGGATTTGATACAGTCCCAAAAATTCTGGCGATGAGTGAAGCGGATTTCTTAAAAGTAGCAGGCTTTAAAGAAAAAATGGCCATGAAACTTACAGCCAGTATGGAAGCACAAGTGCAAAAAGCGACCTTACCTGAATTGATGCACGCCACCAATCTCTTTGGTCGTGGTTTTGGGGTAAAGAAATTCCAGCTCATATTAGCAGCGGAACCAACACTGTTGACTGCGCAGTGGCCTGTGGCTGAAAAAGTGAACCGCGTCGCGGCGATTGAAGGTATGGCGAAGAAAACGGCCGAACAATTTGTCACCGAGATCCCCTTTTTTCTCACCTTTTTAAAAGAAACACACTTAGAAAACAAACTTCATGCGCCTTTATCCATTCTCACTGGTGATACGGGACATCCACTTTACGGGAAACAGATCGTCTTGACGGGGTTTCGTGATAAAGTTTTACTTGAAAAATTGGCGGCAATAGGTGCTGAACAAGGAAGTGCGGTGCGCAAAAATACCTTTGCGGTTTTAGTGAAAGATATTGAAGTCGAAACGAGTAAAACCGCGGAGGCAAAAGCGTATGGAATACCCATTTTGAGCGTCGAAAATTTTATAGTGAAATATCAGCTTTAGTCAATTTCTATTTTTATGCCTATATTTTATGTGCCTATATTTTATGTGCCTATAATATAAGATGTCAACCGGAACAGTTACGCCGAAAACAATACCGCGAGAGGTTCTCTCCGAAAATGAGCAAGTAATATATGACAGTTTGACCCCGGCGGAGCGCGATGTCCAATACAAATGGTGGAGTATGCATGATATTCTCAATTATTATCATGCGAAAAGTTTATTTACGATTGAAAATGAGGCGAATTTTTTCAATTTCAAAATTGATTTAACGAAACCAGAATTAACGGATATGAAATACCGTGATCCGAATCTGGTGATGGGGTTTACGCAAACTATGGATAATTTAAATGATGTCACAACTGCGATTGCAAACCGTTTTATTACAGAAAAAGCAAAATTCGCACAACAGCAACAAGATAGCACGATGAATGCCTTGAGCAATCGCCGTGGTGGTAAAAAACGCAAACAAAAAGGTGGTATCTTTAACGTGGATCCTAATGAAGATATCAGTTTGGCCTTTTCCAAAGAAAAATTGCGAGAGGAGTGTATGGTGGATTTAAATAAAGATACCTTCAACTCACGTAATCGTATTTTTGTCGTAGATTCCTTACCCTTACCACTGTATACACCACCGACGTTAGAAGTATTGAAACAAACGATGGAACAAACGAAGGCCGAATTGGCGGCACAACCGGGTGCTCTTATGCCAGGTGCCGCTGCACCGGCAGCAGGTGGACGAGGTCGGCGCCAGCGCACACGAAAAAGTAAAAAAGGGCGCAAACACAAGACGCATCGTGCACGGAAATAAGTTCGACCTTTTGCTAAGAGATTTTGGCTTGACCTTTTGCTAAGAGATTTTGGCTTGACCTTTTTCTAAAAGGTCGTCTCATACTCCATGATATTCGGTGGCTCACTCCGTAGATAGAGATACCATTCTTTTTTTATACGTGAATACAATTGTTCACGTGTAGCATTACCACCCATGATTTTTTTCATATTCCGGGCATAGAGGTCCGAAAAGGAATCATCGGTTGTCATTTTACTTTTGTTTGTGGTTTGCCACACAATAAATTCACGCATAAATTCTTTATCGAGTAAATACATTAATTTGGTAAAGGTTTCGTTATTACATAGCTCCCATTTGCCTTGGCAGATATAAAAGGTATTTTCTTTACTGGTAAAAGCGCGTATCGCACGCGCCTCATTTGTGTTCGGCACTTGTTTTTTCAAGAACGCACTGACACCACCGACATAATCGGTTTCAAATAAGACACACAGATCCGTGGATGTTACTTTCAATGACACAAACCATTCTTGATAGTCCAGTGTGACGGCCGGATAAGTTGTATTTAACCAATCGGTAATATTTAGTTTTTGTTTGGTAATATGGGCCCATTTGGAAAGTGCCACCATTTTTGTTTCCAGTTCATTACATTTGGCTGCTAAGGTTTGAATAATGGTATACAATTCACGCACACTGGGGGTATCGGCCAATTCTTCGGTTTCTAAAGCACGTTCTTTTTTGGTTTTTGCTAAAAATTGACAGGTGATAACATGGCGCTCAAAATAGAGCTTGCGCTGATAATTCCGTTGACAGTGATTACAGCAAAACATTTTAAAACATTGGTTACTTATGAGGTGAGTAAGAAAATAAAAATCAATTTTATTGGGGGACACCCCCGCTAGGCGGATGCATTAGATGGTCGTTAAAATCATACAGAATTCATTTTATCATATCCACATCCGTCTCATGCGTCCGCCCTTCCACGTCCGTCTCATGCGTCCGCCCTTCCACATCCGTCTCATGCGTCCGCCTAGCGGGGGGTGTGGGGGTGTCCCCCAAAAAATTGAATAAGTATTTTAAATATATATTAAAAATAACCACTAACTATATACAGAATGACCGAACTAGTCGTTACCGCTTTAAGCAGCGTTTGTCTATGTAGCGTCGGCGTGCTTTTAAGCAAACTTTGTACCATTCGTGCCGAAGTCCAATCAAGTGAATATGTATTAATGCGAAAAGACCATTATGAATTTTTGAAAACCAAGGCCAGTGACGAAAAATATATAATATTTGACCAACCACAAATACATGAGCCATCACCCGTCTATGATTCAACGCCCGTCAATGATTCAATGCCCGTCTATGCTTCAATGCCACACTATGCTTCAATACCAGTATACGAGCCAATACAACTACCGGTTTACCGTGAGACAGATGACACTCATCCCAATACACCGCTACTACTGCCACCACCTTCCTTTCTGATGCCCCTTTAAAAATAAAAATTGATTATCTATTTTTATTTTTTAGAAAAGATAAAAACAAGGCCCAAAAAGAAAAATGGAATTATCACCTGAACAAACACAAGCGCTCCAAGTCTTTATGGCAGGTCGGAATATGTTTCTCACTGGACCGGGTGGAACGGGTAAAACAGCTCTTATTAAAAAAATGGTCGAACTATGTAAAACCAATGGCAAAAAAGTCCAAGTCTGTGCGCTTACGGGTTGTGCTGCGGTCTTATTAAATTGTCAAGCGAAAACAGTTCATTCATGGGCAGGCATTGGTCTTGCGAATGGAACTGCCGATCTGATTGTGAAAAGGGTCGCTACCAATAAATATAAAGCATCCGCATGGAAAAAAGTCGATGTTTTAATCGTGGATGAGGTGAGTATGATGTCCCAAAAAATCTTTGAAATACTCGATAGCTTGGGTCAGTGTGTGCGAAAAGATAGACGGCCGTTTGGTGGTTTACAAGTTATCTTTTCGGGAGACTTTTATCAATTACCACCGGTCGCACGTAGTGAGGATGATCAAGATTCAACGGCCTTTTGTTTCGAAAGTCCAAATTGGGCACATACCTTCACCGATGTCGTTCAACTCAAAAAAATCTTTCGGCAAACAGACGAAACATATACCGCGATTTTGAATCAGATTCGTGTAGGCAAACTCTTAAAATCCGCATTGACGACATTGACGCCACATATTGGTAAAACCTTGCCGGAAACTTTTATACCGACGATTCTCTTACCACGTCGCCGTGATGCCGAACTGATCAATGCGGTGGAATTAGAAAAATTGCCGAGTGAGAAAAAGATCTTTAAGTTAACACACGCAGAAATTTTGCCGGAACAAGTGAAGCAGGCTCAAGCGAAGCAGGCTCAAGCGAAGCAGGCACAAGCGCAAGCGCAAGCACAAACAAACATCAGTCCGGAGCAACGCGACATGGAATACACCTTCCTCACCAATAGTATTATGGCAGACAAAGAAATTGTCTTGAAAAAAGGAGCTCAAGTGATGTGTATTGCGAATATTGATATGGAAAGCAGTGAGCCGATCGTCAATGGTAGCCAAGGTATTGTTGTGGATTTTGTTGGTAATTTACCGCTCGTCCAATTCAATAGTGGGGCTAGACGAACCGTGGGCTATCATACATGGAATAGTGAAATATATCCATCGATTGGGGTCAAACAAATTCCCTTGATTTATGCGTGGGCTATTACGATCCATAAAGCACAAGGTGTATCTCTCGATATGGCACAAATTGATGCGGGTAGTAATATCTTTGAATGTGGTCAAACCTATGTGGCCTTATCGCGCATTAAAAGCTTGGCTGGGCTCTATTTGACCGCTTTTAATCCGCAAAAAATAAAAGTAAATAAGAAAGTTCAAGTATTTTACAAGGCTTTGGTAAGCGAGCAGCCACCTTTGGTAAGCGAGCCACCTTCGGTAAGTGAGCCACCTTTGGTAAGCGAACCACCTTCGGTAAGCGAGCCACCTTTGGTAAGCGAGCCACCTTTGGTAAGCGAGCAGCCACCTTCGGTTTAATTATACAAAAGTTCAAAAGCTAATGTCAGCGACCAATCCATATAATTCAAATCAATCACACGACCGAATTCATCATAAAGCGCAATATGTAAACGCTGAATATCCACCGGCCCAAAATATTCACGTGTTCGATTTAATTGTGTGCTCAAGCCTGGATCACTGCTACTTTGGTAGACACCTACATCCGCTTGTAATTCTGCCAAATTAATCCGGGTGATAATATTGTCTTGTAAAACTGAATTCGCATAAGCCACCATATAGGCAGGGCCAGTATTTTTTTGATAGTCATCGATCGAAATAAAGCCATAGCGTGGTCCACACACCAGGCAGATACTTTCCGACACCACACGCAGTGGCGTATCCATCGGATCTACATCATAATCCCCTAAGCGAAACCCTAGTTGCCAGCCTAACCGTAATTGAATATTTTCATTTTTGGTAATTGTGCCATTGACATCCACATTGAAATGGATTAAATACCCATGATTAGCTAACACACCACCAGGTAAAGCCGTAAAATAAGATTTCCCACTAATGCGGTCTAAATTATAGACTAAATCATTCGCAGTTAAAGGTGCCGGTGTCCCGGTGTTATTCGGAATGGTCTGACCACTTTTGGTAATCGTGACCGGGACCGAATAAATAATAGTATTGTTCATGGCCGTTTCAATATGTGCGGCTTTACTATTATTCGCCCACGATTGCTCATAGTTGCCATCCGGTAAGGTTAAAAGCCACCCAGCGTCGGCATTGCTCATATCCACCACGAGAAAGTTTGAATTTTCGTTACACCGCGAGATGGCATAATAGGTGGTGGGTAATTCAATCGAAGCAACCCGTAGACTCACGACATTTTTTTGAATGGTGGGCAAAACAAGATCAAAATTAGTGGATTTGGTGCCATAATAATTCGGTCGGAATCGTGAATCAATACTGATGGCTTGGGTAATGGTTCGCACATTTAAGGGATTGAGGTAGCCGGGTGGTGCGCTTTTGGATTCCAGCGTCATACGTCCATTTTCGATTTTCGCCGTGCGGCCTACGATGCGATCCGCATTTTCGATAATAAAATTGCTACCTTCTTGAATAACCTGGTGGACATCCTGTGTATCCACATTATTTTTTACCCGCAAGGTGATGGCATCGATAAAATTCACAAATTCCTGCTGTTTTTCCTTTCCTAAATTAGTATTACTGAATTGCTGTAGCAGCCGCTTACGGGACCCATTAATATCATTCAAGTTATATGGCCGTGAGAGATGTAATAATTTTTCAATCTCACTTGTTGAATAGGAATCACTATTTAAGATAAGGGATTCTTCCATATATATTTGCCGTAGGTTAATTTTTCATGGACTAAACCTAATGCCCACAACTCGAACAACTGCTCGCGGGTGTATGAATAATAGAAAACATACTTTGCCGGTTGGCAGGAATACGAACAAGCTTGCTATAACTCGGGGCTGGCTTTTTTTCCAGAACCGGTTGGTTGCTTCGATTTGTATAAGTAAACAACATTCCCATTTTTTTATTCTCTCCGGATGTTTGCGACGCTGCTCTTTGCATTTTGTATATAAAACCTATACATTTTTTATATACATTCATTTACAGCAGTTTACACTATTTGTCAATAAACCATTCATATTGGTTTTATTACCGTATTGGGGGACCTGTGCGATATTTTGTGTTTGTGTTTTTAAATTACCCGCTTTTTTTCGATTCAAATACCGCGCATAAGAATCGTGTTTTACATCGACACCTTGCCCACCCGGACTACCAGCGCCTGGCCGGTCACTTGTTAATGTTTGCCTCAGTGAATTACCATGTGTGGCATGGAGTGCCGGTTGTTTCGCAGGTAAAACACGGTCGCTCATTTGATTGGCAGTTTTATTACTGTCTAAAATAGCGGCCCCACTGGTCAAAGCCGCCAAATTCATCGTATAAATTCCGGAGGCCGCCCGCACTTGCTGCCAGATGCGTTTTTGTGTCATTGTGTTTGCGTTTGTCTTATTACCTACATTCACACATGATTCACATGGCGTATTTTTAGTGACATCATATTTACAATGACAATACATATATATATTACTCGATATTTTAACTTGCGTTTTTAACTTGCGTTATCAAAGCCAAGTGTCGGGCTTTATCAAAGCCAAGTATCGGGCGTTATCAAAGCCAAGTGTCGGGCTTTATCAAAGCCAAGTGTCGGGCTTTATCAAAGCCAAGTATAAGGTCCCGATCCTTTCAATTCCACATCCGCTTGGCGTGGCTCAATCTCAATATCCACTCTTTTTCCGAAGACCAAGTAATCAAAGTGAATGCGCGGCTGTGAGACGCGGAACAAGTGGCGCCAGAAGGATCGTTTGCGGTAGACACTAAATTTCCCCTTTTTAACTCGTGAAGTCGCCAAGGTCACGAAGGCCGCTGCCTTATCCGCTTCGGACTCCACCACCGGTGTTACATAGACGGTAAATTCACGTGCGAGTGTATCGACATAATGGGGTAAGGTAATTTCGATGGCGTCTGTATTCGGTTCCAGACAGGCTGTGCCACGGTAATACACACCGGCTTCCGGCCCTTCTAAACACGCATGGACGAGGTATTGCTCGGTGGGTGCGAGCGGATGTGCAATCACGAACGTTTTGGTGCCCGAGGTGGCATATGTAATTTCTTTCGTGCTGGTATTGTAGCATAAAGCCTTGGTTTGAGCGTTGTTATTACGGATGGGATCAACAAAGAACGAATCCGATTGATAGGAACCAATATTTGAATTACCTCTGGCATTTAGAATGATGGAATATTCGGCCAGTCTGTAGCCGGCATTTGTACCAATGGCGATGGAATATCGACCTTGATTACTTAATCCGGCATTTATACCAATGGCAATGGCACCCGTGTTTTGATATATGGAACCCGCCAAGCGACCAATGGCGATGGAATTAGAACCTTGTGTTTCAAATCCAGCGGCTTCTCCAATCGCAACGCTATTAGAACTTTGATTATTTGAACCCGCAGCTCGACCGATGGCGATAGAATAATAACCTTGTGCATTGCATCCAGCGAACTTTCCAATTGCGATGGCAGCTTTTTTCTGATACGATTGACCAGCACTTTGACCAATAGCGATGGCATCGATGTCTTGTGATGTTGAACCCGCACTACTGCCGATGGCAATGGCGTTATTGCTTTGCTCCCCCCTTCCGGCATATTGACCGATGGCAATTGCGTTTGATTTCTGACTCGTATCACCCGCATATGAGCCGATGGCAATGGCATTATTGTTTTGAGAATTTTTACCGGCAGATGAGCCGAGGGCAATTGAATAATTACCTTGATAAAGGTATCCTGAATTAGAGCCAATCGCAATACTATTAGACGCTTGCGCAAGACTCCCCGCTAAATAACCAATAGCAATCGAATATTGACCTTGACCTACTGAACCCGCTTCGTTGCCAATGGCAATCGTATTGGCGGTTTGACCAGTATAAGCTGCTCTTCTTCCAATGGCAATCGTATTGGTACTACTCTGGTTAAGTGAACCGGCGAGAACTCCAATAGCAATTGCGGTTGAAGTAGTTGATCCAAGACTAATAGTGCTGGTAAAATTTATAGTGCCGGCCAAGCCGAGAGTTGTAGTTGAATCATTATATATCAAATTACTGCTCCCAGTGATGCCGCCAAGACCGTTATTGTATTGAAGCGAATTGGAAACACCGCCGGGTGAGCTACCGCCTCCAGATCCAGCCGGTCCTGTCGGTCCAATCGAACCAGTCGCACCAGAAACGCCGGTATAACCCGTTGCGCCGCTATCCCCTTGGGGTCCTGTATAACCGGTGGCTCCAATGGGACCAATCGGTCCCCCAGACGGTCCTGTCGGGCCAATCGAACCAGTCGCACCAGAAACGCCTGTATAACCCGTTGCGCCGCTATCCCCTTTTGGGCCTGTATAACCCGTTGCGCCGCTATCCCCTTTTGGACCGGTATAACCCGTTGTGCCGCTATCCCCTTGGGGCCCTGTATAACCGGTGGCTCCAATGGGACCAATCGGTCCCCCAGACGGTCCTGTCGGTCCAATCGAACCAGTCGCACCAGAAACACCGGTGTAACCCGTTGCGCCGCTATCACCTTTCGGGCCGGTATAACCCGTTGCGCCACTATCCCCTTTCGGGCCGGTATAACCCGTTGTGCCGCTATCCCCTTTGGACCCTGTATAACCGGTGGCTCCACGCACTCCCGTATAACCCGTTGCGCCTATATCACCTTTTGCGCCTGTGTAGCCGGTGTAGCCAGTTGTGCCACTATCCCCTTTCGGACCGGTGTAACCCGTTGCGCCGCTATCCCCTTTTGGGCCGGTGTAACCCGTTGCGCCACTATCCCCTTTTGGGCCGGTGTAACCCGTTGTGCCGCTAGGTCCAGTTGGACCCATTGGACCGGTCTCACCTGAAACACCGGTATAACCCGTTGCTCCGCTATCCCCCTGCGGACCCGTGTAACCTGTTGCTCCGCTATCACCAGTTGGACCCGTGTAACCCGTTGCTCCGCTATCCCCCTGCGGACCTGTGTAACCCGTTGCTCCGCTATCCCCCTGCGGACCCGTGTAACCCGTTGCTCCGTTATCCCCCTGCGGACCCGTGTAACCTGTTGCTCCGCTATCCCCATGCGGACCCGTGTAACCTGTTACACCTATATCCCCTTGAGGGCCTTGTGGACCCATATCACCTTGTGGCCCCGTGTAACCTGTTGCGCCGCTATCACCCTTCGGGCCAGTGTAACCCGTTGCGCCGCTATCACCCTGCGTGCCAGTGTAGCCCGTTACACCTATATCCCCTTGAGGGCCTTGTGGACCCATATCACCTTGTGGACCGGTATAACCTGTTGCGCCGCTATCCCCTTGGGGGCCTGTATAACCGGTGTAACCCGTTACACCAATATCCCCTTGAGTGCCTTGTGGGCCAGTGTAACCCGTTGCGCCGCTATCACCACTTGGACCTGTATAACCGGTGTAACCCGTTACACCTATATCACCTTGAGGGCCGGTATAACCCGTTGCTCCGCTATCACC
>Ga0247722_10000088_pt1 | contig 54998 bp, 54 predicted proteins | sample MSEWelMarce3H_FC_FD_189094 | JGI IMG/M metagenome (GOLD analysis project Ga0247722, IMG submission 189094) | Subsurface sediment microbial communities from gas well in West Virginia, United States - MSEEL Well Study Marcellus 3H_FC | ecosystem: Environmental > Terrestrial > Deep subsurface >...
GACAACGACGATCAGGACAGCAATGACTCCAAGAAGCGTCACATTGAACCTGAAGAGGAGTCTGACAGCAAGCGTCAATGTGTTTCCAATACATCATCCCGTGACCTAACTTATGATTTGACTCAAGAAAGTTATGACATTTGGGAACTAGCGTTAGACATCAACAATGGCGTCAGGGAAGCAGCGCTTCTAATGATTGAAGATCAACCGCGTCTGAAGAGTCATCCCAGAGTCATCGAGTACTATCGCTCCAAAAAAACATCAAACGCCGCTGAAGAATGTTCCTCGGAATGTTCCTCATTAGACGAGGACCTACAGCAACGAAAGCGCGCTAGACACATTCGCTTTGAGGACGTTGATGACATGGATCTTGATATCTCGGACACCGAATCTGAATGCGATAGATGCCCTGAAGTAATGGTTATTGACCTTCTAAACAACTCTGAGGACGAGGACGATGATGAAGACGATGTTGACTACGATTACGCCGAAAGTGTTGTTGACGACGACAGTGAAGTTGAAAACTTGGACGGCGCTGCTCCAAACACTGTGACTATGGAACAAACAACAGTGTCATCGATGGTTACAATGATCCAAGAGTTGCAAGAAGAAAACGCTGCGCTACGTGCCGAGTTGGAACTACTTCAAAGTCAGAGACGCATGCTATTCCCTGAAGGCAGTTCAATTAGCATCACTGAAGAAGACGGTCTACGATATGTCAATGTCCACTCACCAGCACCAAGAGGAAACCACAGTCATATGTCCTTATCCGAGTTAGATTGTCATGACGACTACAGCGACACTGAGGACGACTTCGCAATGGATGAGGATATGTAAGTTTAACACTCCATCTAGTATTAGTATAATTTGTTATTTGTTTGTAAATTTGTATAAAGTATAACTTAATTGCGCGATGCGCTTGTATATTTGTATATCATACCATATCATATCATATCATATCATATCATATTATTATTATTATTATTACCAAAAAAAAGAAAAAAACAAAAATAAATAAAAACGAAAAGATGCCCGAAAGGGTGTTTTTTCATTTTTATTTATTTCCTTTTGCATCTCCATATTTTATTCCTGTGATAATTAGTCCTCTCTCTTCTATCAATCGTTTATTTAACCAAACATTTTGATTATTTATTAATAATATAGTGACGTACATATTTACACATACACCAAAAAACATTTTTGTTCCAACGTAGGACATAATATAAATAAACAATGTGTTATGTTTTTATACTGATTAAAAAAATAATATTTCAGGTCTAACATTTATTTAAGGGTTATAACATTTTCGTAGTGAAACTTATTTATTAATATTTAAATAAAAAATTGAAATACTTTTATATTTGTTTGGTGAGTGTATAAATTCTATTCCCTTTAAATTTTAAATTTAAATCTTAAGTTATCAAATTTAAATCAAGTTAAATCAAGTTAAAATGAGTTCAATTGTTAATAAAGTTGACAAACCCTGGTCAGTTGACCAATTCGAAGAGTATAGACCTCACATGACCGCCTTTGTGAGATCTAAGGTCGTACCACTTCTAAATCACCACGATGTCCAAAGTCGCAACAGACTCTTGATTCACGGTCAAGTCAAGGTAGGAAAGAGAGAAATCGTTGAATACATCGCAGTTCGTGACGCCATGAATCAATTCCGAGTGCATATGTTCATATCGTCTTTCCACAGAAAGGCGGATGAAAGTCAAAGAGATGAGTTGGACTCTCACAATATCAAAGTTTGCTCTATTAGCAACAAGTCACGCCGTGACTCTGCTATCAGAGAAATTGTAAGTATACTTGCTAACCCAAACATGTACGTAGTCATCCACTGGGACGAATGTGACTATGGTACTGGTGATCGTCAAAATCTCGCCGGTATGTATAAACAATTTCGAGATCACCCCCGAGTTTTCAATATCATGTACAGCGCTACTCCTGAGGAGATGTTGTACTCTACCGAAATTGCAGCAAACACAGATCCTGAAAACTCCTTCATTTCAGACTTCTACGAGGATGGTTCAGTAGTCAAGTATATCCCTCCCGCTGGATATTGTGGCGCACAGAAGTTCCTTGACCATGGTCTCGTCTTCCAGGCAATGCCTTTCTTTGAGAATTGTGGAAACACGATTCGATTGTCTGAGCAAGCCAAGTTGATTCTGTCACAAGCTTCCGCTGGGATCCGTGTTGCCAATAGACTTCGTCGTAATTTGCAGAATGATCTAGAAGACGCTCAAGACTCTGGTGACGCTGCTGAAGTTGAAAGAATTAGAGATCAGATGTCACGCATCACCGTCAGAAACATAATTCCTTTGCGCTTGTCGTATTGTGAAAATGATGATGACGACGAGGAGGAAGACGATGAGTTTGGTGAGAATAACAGTGTTGATAGCGCTGGTGGCAAGAGAAATAAAGCAATTTACTCTTTCCTGAAATACTCTCAGTTCGTTGAGGAGTTAAAGGACTGTCATATTGTTGCTGACAAACCTGACGTCAAGGAGTTAGACGCTCTTCCCAATGTAGAGACCAGGATCGTACAATGGGGTAAAAGGAAGTTCTGGGATGGTATTACCAAAGACAAAATCGTGATTGTTGTCCATGACCAGACTAGTACTCGTTCGACTGAATGGGTGTGTCACGACAGAGTCTTCGCTACTCACGACTACCGCAAGCGTCTGACTTTCAACACTGTAGCGCAAGCGCAGTTGAGACCCGCCCACTATGAGCAGAATTACGGAGGTTTCCAATCTATCCGTATCTATGGAGATCTAAGGACCTTCAAGTTTGTTGTAGGACAAATTACTGCTGCCGAGTACTTACACAGTGAGTGGCAAGGTCGCAAGGTCCCCAAGTCTGATCCCCCTCGCTACAGGATTAAGAATATCATGGACGCCAGGAAACCGATGCCCACTGTCAGTATTAGTATTGGAGGCGCATCGGTTCAGTTCGTTGGTATTCCGGATCCAAGTGGGTATTCCTTCGAAGTGAAAGAGAAACTCCTAGTCCAACTAGGTGGTGGAATCTTCAAGGTTTCTCAGCGTGTGAGAGGCAATAGTAAGCGTATCCCTGTGATCAAGTCAAAGTTCTTTAGATGCGAACCAGGTCAGAAGATCGCTGTTACGGACAGAATCTATGAAGATCCCGAGGTTGCAGCGTACCTAAATGGTGAGAACCACCATAGATTCAACGCGAACACATTGTTCTCCAAGAGTAAAGTGGTCGATGGTCGAGAGGTCTATGAGGGATATCTCAGAGGTCGTAAGGTGCTCCATTATGAACAGTTGAAGACTGAACTGTGGGGCATCCGAATTGGCGTGGAGACTGCTAGACTGACGGAGTGCTATGACCAGGAAGGAAATCTGGGACTGTGTTTAAGGGTTGCGACAGGTGAGATTGCCGAGACGAATGATCTGGCAGCATATATGAGTATGTATCAAAGTAATGAATAAAAATATAAATATAAATAAAATATAAATATATATAAAATAACTAAAACTATAAAACCAAAATAAATAAAATAAATATATAATTAATATAAAACTAAATATATAAAACAAATAAAAAACAAACAAATAAAAAAACAAAAACAAATAAAAAACAAAAACAAATCAAATATACATTTACATATGTCAAATCATTGTAAATGTAGATTTGATTTTTTTATGAAAAATATTGAAATATTTTGTAATAGATTTTTGATAGAAATAAAAAATTAAATAACTAACTATAAGGGTTAAAATAATATTAAATAAAATATAATAGATTGAATCAAAAAGTAAATGTTCTACTTTTACAGATATTTTTTCATTGTAAACATCTTTAATATTTTTTATAGCAATCTTTCGTTTTTCCTCATCGGGATCATTTAAACGATATACGTGATGATTCCACGAACCAAATAATATAATATATAACAAATGAGGATTTTCTAATAATATTTGTGTCTTATTTACTTGTGCACCAATATTATCAGCAACCATATTGCAATAGTCATATGGATCTACTATTGTTTTGAGTCTGTCATATGCGCATGGAAATTCGTCTTGCTGGGCGGCATCATCTTTTACATTTTCATAATTCATATATTGAGTAGATGGGAGACTTACTTTTCCAGTAATCACCTTTGCAACCCAACGTGATTGCAATTCACTTAGCATTGGTATTGAAGTTAAATATGGTCTTATAAATCCAACAAACATTATAGATGGGTCATTTGGATAAAAAATATGTTTATATTTTTGCGAACTCACAATTTTTTCATTTAAAAATTTCATACATTGTAATGGTTTATAACCTGTACAAAATAATATAATATCATATTCATATGTATCATTTGTTTCAAATGTAACATTTTTTTGGTTAATTTTTACAATACCATTTTCCGGAATAATGACACCTTTTGTAATTTGATCAATTACGTCTCTTGACTTGACATAATACGAATTCAAATAATCACATTTGGGTCTCCAAATATCAATTCCTGTACCACCCAATCCCCAAAAAAATTGCACATTTGTAATTTCATTTGGATTTAATTTGTTCATAATGTATTTTTTTGTAACTATTTGTTTAAATAAAAAATCAATACCTCTGCTATAAAGCATATCTGCTGGTTCATATGCTCCTAAATTACGATTTTGAAACCAAACTCCGTTTTTAATAGAAATTGTGACATCATTGTTATTCTTTAATTCCATTGCACAATCTACGGCAGTATCACTACCACCCACGATCAGTATACGTTTGTCCTTCACATCTTTTATTTTGTCAAATGAATTGCTATGATATTTTTCTCCTGTAAAGTTATTATACATTTCATCATCTGGTATATTAGGACAATCATTAACAGTGCCAGTTGCGATTACAATATTTTTTGAATAATATATTTCATCATTTGTGTTTATTACCCAAGTATTATTTTTTTTTACAATGTTTTCAACCTTACAATTTTGTTTTATGTATTGATACAAGTTAAAATGTTTTGCGTAATCTTTATAGTAGTTTAAAATTAAACTATGGTGAGGAAATTCAGGCATATCTTCTGGTAAAGGGAAATCACTTATTGTCATATATAATTTTGATGAAACAGTATATGTATTTTCAAAAACACTTGGTTTATTAATAATATTCCATAGACCAAAAGGTTCTGGATTTTTATCTAAAATTAAGACATTTGTTTCACCTTCATCAATTAAATGTTTCAATGTAAAAATACCAGATATACCAGATCCTATTATAATTGTATTATACATAATTCAAATATAACATATAAATATATTATATTATTTTACAATTTTGCTGCGAGAGTAAAATAATATAATATATTTATATAATGGCATATATTCCTCTTAATAATAATGCTCCAGGCATTGTTGGATTACTTGAAACATATGATGAAACTGGTAAAATATTAAGAAGTTTGGCAGATACATTATTAAATAAAACTACACATGCATTTAATAAAGCGGAGAGAGAAACAGTAGCAAGTTATATATCATTTTTAAATAATTGCAAATTTTGCTATAAATCACATTCAGCAGTTGCGGACTGTTTATGGAATACTAAAGGAAAAACAATTGATATAATTAATGAATGTGAACAAAATGATGATAAGGGTGAAAAGATGGTAATATTATTACGTATTGCGAAGAAATTACATGAATCGCCGCAAGGAGTAAAAAAAGAAGACATTGATTCTCTTAAGACATTTGAGTTCACATCAAATGATATTAATGAACTAATTTTAATTATATCTTCATTTTGTATGTTTAATCGTTATGTGGATGGTTTAGGAACATCAAATTCATTGAATGATGAAATGTATAGTGTAATGGGTGAAAAAATAGCAATCAATGGGTACAAATAATAGATTATTTACACAAATAAATTATAAATTAAAATGTATTGAAGATAATTTATAATTATAAAATATAAATGACAACAACTCTTGTAGACTTTGTTAACGATATAAAAAATAATATACAGGTTACAGACGCTGATGTAATGCATGAACTAAATTTAATTATCTACTTCAATCGAATCTTGTTGTTAATTGGAATGATTACGTTACCATATTATAATTTGATTCCAATACTTTGTTTGGGGTTATATACAACTACCAATTTCACGATAGTTGCTCATCATACTATCCATGGTGGATTTGATAATCATGATAAATCGAATTATTACAAGAGAGGAAAATATGCATATGGAATCCGAAGATTCATAGATTGGTTTGACCCAATTTATCCCGAGGCGTGGAACAAGGAACATAATTATTACCATCATTTTCATTTGAATGAGTCTGATGATCCAGATTTGGTAATTAGAAATGTAGAATTGATACGCGAAATAAATGCTCCAATGATAATAAAATATCTAATGACATTTGCAATGATATGTTCATGGAAATATGTATATTACGCGTCAAACAGTTATGCAATATTTAAAAGTCAAAAAGACATTCCAATTGCCGTATATAGAATTTTTTCGGAATCGATTTCTTTTGGTTTAAGTTTTTTGTCGGTTTATTTGCCGTGGGTAATATGCATGTTTTATTTGGTTCCACTGGTATATTCTCTGTTATTGTCTTCAGACCAAGTATTTTACAATGTTCTTTTCAATATTTTTATGGCAGAAACATATTCAAATATACATTCATTTATTATTATAGTAACAAATCATTGTGGTGAAGATGTTTCATTTTATTCGACACCCTGTAAACCTTATTCAGAAGAATATTTTAAAAGAGCAATTGAAGGTAGTGTTAATTTTGATTGTGGAAATAGAATATGTGATTATTTACATGGATATTTAAATTACCAAATAGAGCATCATATGTTTCCTGATTTATCAATACTTCATTATAAATTGATGCAACCGCATATAAAAAAATATTGTCTTGAAAATGGTATAAAATACAAACAGCAGAATGTTTTTATAAGATTAAAAAAGACAATAGACATATTTGTTGGCAATACGAGTATGATTAATTATAAAAGGTCATCTGATAAATCTTCATAATGTGGTATGTTTCTTTAAATTGGTTTGTAATATATTATTTATGAGATCCCCCGTCTTTAAGTTGTTTACAAAGATATTAATTTAGTGGCGCCGTTAGCGACGGCAACTTGTCCGACAACACTGGTCTTTGTTATCGCTGAAATGTGAGCGTAAATGACGTCACATTTGGGCAACCGTTTCGCTGCCGAATTGATCTTGCATAAATAGGCGCAACGCTTCAAAACTTGCCTAGGTAAGTCTCTCAACTTAATATTGTATTCATTTTTAAGTACTACATGACATGAAGGTTGGTCTTCAATATGAAACCAGACATCATTTGCTTCAGATGCGTCAATTAGTTGCCAATTTTCTTCTTTATTCTGTCCAATTGAAATGATATATTCCTTTGTTAAGTTCGTAAATATTTCTATTTTCATTTTGTTAGTATAACTCTATAAATATATAATAAAATAGAGTTATATATTTCAATTGTTTTTATAATCTAATATAATATATTTATATATGAAGGCAATTTTGGATTGGTTTGAGAAAAATTCTACATTTGTAACATTGATCATTGTAATTATATATATTGTTATGCGACTATCAGGGTATTTTAGACCTATTGATTACAAGTTGAACTATATATCGTCACATACTAACGAAACAATTACCGAAACTTATATATTTATACGCGCTATTACTGGGTTTTTAGCAGTTATAGTTTTGTCAATACTTTTATACAAAGGTTACAAGTAAATTTAAAATATATTATATTTCTAAGTATAATATATTATGGTTAAATCAAATATCAAGGTTAAAAGGCAAATTAAGGTACCAGTGCGTTACTTACCATCCTTAAAGGAAATAAAAGACGCCGCAAAACAAGTAAAAATGTTAATGAAATCCAGGCGTCTTTATAAAAAAGGCAAGTATTACACGCGTAAATCAATATCTTCTTACAAGAGTAAACCAAGTAAACATGTCCAAGATGCTGAACGAATCTATAATATTTCTTCTTTAACGCCTAACAAAGAATTGGCGCAAAAAACTGGATGCTCTATTGATGCACTTAAAAAGATTGTAAACAAGGGTGAAGGTGCATATTTTTCATCCGGATCCAGACCAAATCAGACAGCACAATCATGGGGTCTAGCGCGTCTCGCTAGTTCAATTACAGCAGGTAAATCGGCAGCAGTAGACTACAATATATTAGAACAGGGATGTGATCATAATAAGAAGGCGTTTAAATTGGCGCAAAAATCAAGACGAAAGTACAAATATGGACATTCTTCAACAAAAAGACGACTTGTTCCCTTACCTTAAAACTTGCGTCCCGAAACTACCGATGACATCTCTCGACCAAAATCCTTTCGACCTCCTTTTACATTTGCTGGTTGCGATTGAATTTGTCGCGCTATATTTGCATTAATCCGATTTGCTCGATCCACTCGCTTAACTAACAGTTCATTTTTTGCTTCTGAATGAACTATTCGATCTGTTACTACTAAACCCATATTCAATTTTGTGGCAATATTGCAACGTTTTATAGAACACGCCTTACATAAACACCCTTCATCCATGTAATGGTTCAATTGAATATGATCAATATGCGAATTTTGTATTGTTAGTTCTTCATACATCTTGTACTCTTCAGGGGTGTATGAGACAAAGTCAATCGTTGATTTACGTAACCACTCATTAATATACTCTTGCCTTTCATCTTCCGAATAATAATAATTGAAATATTGACATTTTGTTAGTTCATCTAACAAATTTTTAGGAATTTTATAATGTAATTTGAACTTAGCGTATAAATCTTTGATTGGTTTATTTGCGCTTTCATAATCCTTAATTGGTTTAATATTTGATCCAAAGATGGTTGTTAGTATGCTCCCCCAAAAAACAGAATCCTTTAAACGTAACTTAATATAGTTGATTCCATTCTCTTGTACTAACAAATATTTCTTAGAATGATCAAATTGCGCTGGTATAGTAATTCCATACTTGTCTATAAAATGATCACCATTTGCAATATGTGGAAGTATACGATTGAATCGATTAATTACCTTATCTAGACTGTATTTATTCACAATTTCGTCTCTATTATTAAAATGATAGACACCGATCTTCTCAAAATAGGCGGATATTTTACGCTCTATAGGACTGCGATAAACGTCAATAACATAGACATTACGACCAATGTGCTTATTGTATAGAATTATTTCATTAATTGTTACACCAGAAATTCTGCCTAGAATTCGCAACATCTCTTCATCGTGAATATGAATTACACTGATCTTATCAGTCCCAAAGATTCGCAATGAACTAACAATCGAAGTGGATCCCACCTTTGGGGCGCTATAAACAAATACCAGTTTATTACTCGGGAACTTATTTATATTCAGTTTTTCGTTGATTTCTAATAGCAATCGTCGTTTCTCTGGATTGTTTACAAATCCAAAAACATTAACAGGGTGTTGTTCCATATCTTTATCTTATAAAGATATTTATATTTAAATAATCTAACATATATTAATAATGTTGTTTTCATTTGAAGCAATTGTTGCTGTAGATCAAAAGTTTGGACTTGCTAAAAATGGTCAAATACCATGGAAAAGTAAAACTGACATGAACTTCTTTAAGACTATAACGACCAATAATATTGTAGTAATGGGTTCCAAAACATTATTGTCATTAAGAAATGCCAATCCTTTACCAAATCGTCTAAACATTATACTAACAAGAGATCCTAGTAAATTTGCAAATGACGACAAATACAAGGATTTAGACAACATATTATTTCTCGACGAGATCATGTTCAAGTCATTTCTTAAAGACCCTAGTGTTTTAATTAAAGAGGAATACAATAAGTTTTTGAAAAATGATCCCAAGATATTCATAATTGGTGGCGAACAAATCTATAAAGCATATTGCAACATATGTTCAACCATTTGGTTAACAAAAATCAAAGCAAATTATGAATGTGATTTGATTTTTTCATTTGGATCTATATTACTTAATACAGATCAATATAAATATGACACTTATTATGAAGACGATGAATTACTAATTATGCATTTTCAGTCGAACCTTGGATCTGAATCTGAGTTTTTGACGAAATGAAGTGCTTGTTCATGTACTTCTGGATATTAAAGAAGGTCAAGTTTACACTCTCTTCAGTAGTTATGCCTAGCAGTGACCTCAACTTGTCATCTGGTACGATCTTGTTCTTAGAATTCTCACTCTGCTCCTGCAACTTGTTTGTCTTGATGTATTCAGACAGGATCTTAGTGACCTCAGTGCGAGCAATCTCAGTACCCTCTGGTCTGTTCATGAAATCACATAATTCCTTGGTTACCTTAGTCGGCTTTGCAAAACCTGATGGCGCACGAGGTTTCTTGGGTTTCTTCTCCGCCTTCTCAGTTACCTTCTTGACACCCTTTAGTTCCTTATTGACACTCTTCTCTAGAGTCTTTACTTGCTGTTGAAGCGAATTTAATTGCATCTTAAATAACGTAATGGTATCATTAATTGTATTGAATGAAGCAACGATATTACTAATAGAAGTGGATTGAGTAGTTTGTTCGGTAGACATTGTATTGTATACTATATTATGTAGGATGACTTTAAATTGTTTTATTAAATATTATTTTAATATAGGTTGGTTTTATTTTCTCAACATTTTATAACACAAATTAAACCTGATGAAATCTAAATATACAAAATTATTATTAATAATTATTGTTATACTAACAATTTTAATTATTTTATATAATTTCTTAGGACAATCATACAAATTTGGCAATAAAATTGGCACATTTCACGGTGTTACAGCATATTCAAACCAACGTCATGAAACCAAATGTAAAGACGCCAATTATTATAATGGTATTTATACAGGTATAAAGTGGCAATGTGTCGAATTTGTGAGAAGATATTTAATTATTAAACATGGTGTCACATTTAGTGATGTTGCTAGTGCTTTTGAGATCCCTAATGCACAATTTACGACGCTTAAAGGTAGTCCTATTCAGATGAAAAATGATCTTAAAGTGGGAAGTATTATTATATTCCCAAAGAGTTATAAGAACAATTTACCAGATGGTCATGTATCAATTGTTAGTAATATTACTCTTTTTGGGATAACAGTCGTTGAACAGAACTATATTGATGACCAGTTTACTCGGTTTATTAAGAATAAAGACTTAAAAAATGTTACTATACTCAGTTTACCAGTGTAAAATAAGTATTTTATAAAAACAGTATAAAATAATAATTGTAATCATAAAATTATTATTATCGTTTCCTACAAGATTTGAACCTGCGACCTTCCGGTTTTTTACAGCGGACGCTCTAACCAAACTGAGCTAAAGAAACATGATCATCATTATTTCATGATATATTATCAATTGCACACCTATCTCTTGGTATCTCTGGGTTTTCTGGTGACAGGTTTACTTGTCTTCTCCTCAGCAGGTTTTGACTGTCTTCTCACAACCTTAGTCCACTCGCCATCAGTCTGCTCGGACTTAGGCGGTGCCTTGCGCTTATCAGACACGGGAGGTCTAACTGCTCTAGGTAGTCGAACAGACGGTTGTCTAGACACTGGTCTAGGACTTGAAGGTTCATCTTCCTCTACAGCGTCATCCTGCTTGACAGACTTGTAGGTTGTTCTTGCAGACTTCAAGTCATTTCTGGTCTCGCACATGAGTTTACCACCCTTAATGCCGCAAACCTCAGCAGCCTGGAACTCATGTTTACCACCCTCAACACTGGTAAGAGTGAACTCAACATACTCACCCTGTACCAAATACTTGTACTGCTCAGAGTCGACCTTAATTGCACTGTGATGGATAAAGACGTCACTTCCGGACTTGGATCCGTCAGTAACAGTTACAAAACCGTATCCGGCCTTGTTATTGAACCACTTGACGCGGCCGGTGAATTTCTCGGTGGAAGATGATGCACTTGTAGACATACTATTATACTTTAATATGTGTTGTATCTTTATATTGTTTATTCCAGAATATATTATTAAATTTGACTATGGATTTCCCATATGATACAAATAACAAATATAAGAATAAATAGTTGGAAAAATGCTCGGTTTTTCAATATAAGGAATATTATTTTTATCGCAATAATTACGAACAATATGTTGAATTTTTCGTAAAGAACTATGAGGAATATTTGGAAACAAATGATGTTCTATTTGAATATCTAATCCAAAACACAAAAATCTTATAATTGGATTATTTGTTCTATAATTCATACTGCTTGAAATTTGGTTATATAAAAAGTCATTTTTATTCTCGGTATTTATCTGGATACACTCATGTTGAATATGGGATAATTGCGATGTTAATAAAAATAACATTCCAGTTAAACCATACATAATAATTGTATGAATATAACCTAAATTATATAAAATTAACAAAAATAACACGATATTCCATCGTCTATTTTTTATAGAATAGTACGGACCTTTACTAAACGCACCAAATATAAAGAGAACAAGGGCATAAATAAATTGAAACTTATGATGAAAATAATATACGTGTTTATTTGAATGTCTCAATAATAATTGATTATCACCATAATCATGATCATAATCTGTATTTGTAAAACTATGATGTAAGTAATTGTGTTGATATTTCCAATCTTCTGTTGTTACATTCGGAGACATAACAGAATACGAAATTAAATTATTTAGTTTTTGATTCTTGAAACCGGTATAGTGTGATGTTTCGTGAAAAACTAATCCGGCAAAACCCATATTCATACACGCTAATAACACCATTAACCAATAAGACAAATTATTCGCATTCCAAAAACAATAGAACCACATTCCCAGATAAATAGACAACATAAATGCATTGTATACTATTTCTTGGTTACACCAATACAAATGTATTTTCTGTTCGTGGATTTCATCATATACTAACTTTTTCAATTCACAATATTTATCATAAGTGTAATTTGTTTCATATTGTATAATTATACTATCTGATTTTTCTTTAGAATGTACTTCATATTTAGGCAATATCTCTAATATGTTCTTAGGATCTTTATGATACATATAAATCATGGGAGTAATATTTGTATCTGCTTTCAAATTATTAAACATATCTATTCCACCAGGATGAATGTTTACAAAACTAGTTAAATCGTATATTTTGTCGTGAATTTTATATCTATACTTTGGTTCTAAGGGGAGGATATTATTCATATAATACTACAAAATATTTTATTATATGAAATTTCATCATTTGTAATTTTGAATGCAACTTATTCTTCGTCTTCTTCGCTTTCTGCTGCGCTTTCCGTAGAACTTTCTGCTGCGCTTTCCGTAGAACTTTCTGCTGCGCTTAAGAATCCCATATCTTTATACACAGTATCAAATACTTTAATTATTTCGTTATAATCTGGACACTCATCAAAATCCAACGCTCTAACATAGATCAATAACTGTTTCAAAAAGTCCGGAATAAGTGGTTTCTCAGAATTTGTTAGTTGCTCTTTCTTCAAACACATATTTTTTGAGTCTGTTTCTTTATCCCAAAACAATTTGCCAAAAAGCATATAGATCATTATATAGATGCAAGACTCAAGATCATCTCTGCGACTTGGTTCGACACCTTTATGGACGTTTATACTAACAAAATTGGGTGTCCCAATCATCTTAGTTATTTTACCCTCTTCTATATGGACTCCATCATAGTTATATCTCTTACAGAAACCAAAGTCAATTAAAAACAATTTGTTAGTTTGTATTTGTAACATGAAGTTTTGCGGTTTAATATCGCGATGTAATAAAAAATAGTTATGAAGAATATACAATCGTTGGATCATCTGCTTTCCTAGAAGCAGAACCATTTCCATTTCTAGACGACCTTCTTTTTTAACCAGGTCTGAAATAGAATAATCTAACAAATCTGTCACTAAATAGGTGACTTTATTTGTTGATCCATACCATTTCAGTTGTGGGAATCCATCCAATTTCGACAAATATTGATAAATTTTTGCTTCAGACTTTAAAGACTTATGATCAGCACCTTTTGGTTCTACTTTGATTGCAACTACATCACTCGTGCGTATATTTTCCCCTTTATAAACCTGTCCAAAACTACCTTGACTCAATTTCGCTAGTAATCTATATTTATTGCCTAACATGTGATTTGTTAGTTGTTATATAATAAACAATATTGTATTTATATTTGTTAGTTACCATAACAAGTGTATTGCCAAATTATTTGGACTATATTTATTCTTTTTCCAATCCCCCTTAATTCCACGCGCTCGTGTCAAGTAGTTTTTCCTACGCGTTTTGTTTTTATGTTTTGTAAAGTCTTCATAACCCATTTGTCCAAAATGGACGATCTTGCCGTCAGGTGTCGTAACCATATATTTTTTCTCCTTTTTTGTTGATAGTCCAATTTTCGCTGTTTTCCCTAGGTATTTTTTAGCGAGTCGATATACTTGAGTTGGATTTGAATATTTCCTTATTTTTGACTTTTTAGACATATTTGCCATTTATATATAATATATAGATTTATTTATTACATGGTAAAAAAAACAACTAACAAATGTTAGTTGTTTTACAATTATTTTTAATTAATTAAATTATACAAAATATGCGATCGGACAAACGTCCTTATACAGTCGGACAAACGTCCTTATACAGTCGGACAAACGTCCTTAAAAGTCCTTATACAAAGTTATACAATATACAGAATCCTTATATCTCACCCCTAACCCAGTTGCCATCGACCTTTACGTCATTGCAATACTCTCCGACCCAAGTCTTATCTAAACGCTTGGAATACGCTGCGCCTTGTCCGTGATACTTACCGTCTTTCCACTCGCCCTTGTAATAGTCTCCATCGCCATAGTGATACTCACCTTTTCCTTGATAATTATTTCTCTTAAATTCGCCTTCATAATAAGGCACCGTTTTTTCCCAAGTTTGTTCGAAAGTCTGTTTACCGTGGCCCTCGGCAAATCCGTCTACGAAATTGCCATCAATATATGAATCAGTTTTGTAGAAATGCTTGATTCCTTTACCATTTGGCAGACCGTTCCTCCACTCGCCCTTGTATCGGCATTTTCCGTCTTCTATAGTGTACCAAACATTGACGTCTTTTTCCAAGGGTTCCGCTGCGCTTGAGACTGGTACTACTTCGTTCGCGACTGATACTACTTCGTTTGCGCTTGAGACTGCTGCGCTTGAGACCTTTTGTCTCTCTTCTTCAGCGTCCTCTTGATACGCCATATCTAAAATTCGGGCGTCGTATTGTTCATCAGTCTCTCCATCAACTTTTGGATTATATGCTCGGAGTCGCCTTAGTTGTTCACCGGTGCCCTCGAAATCATAAACGTATATCGTCTCCATCCTATCATCTAAGTCTACCACTTGATCCTCTTCCATAGGACGAATTAGACTGAGTTTTTCTTCTTTTTTATTTTCTTCTTTTACCTCTGCCTGCGGATTAAAATACGCATTTATTCTCCTACGATTAATAACATAAATACTAAAATACAACATTATATATATAAATTTTACTATCACTCTTCTAGACAGAAGGCGATCCTTACCTGCTTCACAAAACTCAATGTTAGTAGCGTCCATTGTTCTTAGTGTTAATTTAAAAGTTTGTTAAGTTTAAACTGTGGGGTGTTAATATATTTATAAAAGGACTTAAAGAGAAAAAAAGCAATTCAATTTTTTTTCTACCATGTAAAAAATGAATTAACAAGGGGGTTAAAAGGTGTAAATCGGTTAAAATTGCAAATATTTTCCTTTAGATTGGCATTCAAAGTGTAAAAAATTGAATTTTATTAAACTTAATTAATTAAGTTTATTATTATTAATTCACTCCAATAATGACAACATTAACTGCCACCAACATTCCATTAGACAATGTTAAAGAGATTTTATCCTTTAACGATCAAGTTTTAACAAAGGATAATAGAATTGTTGGAAAGCTTGATAAAAATATGCCAATATTTACACTATTATTACAAAAACCACTTATTGAAAGTTCCGGTGGGTTGTATAGGCATAATGGTGTTACACATATGGTTCAACTTCCTTTTGGAGATCAAATATTATTTGGACATTTGTCTTTGAATAACGATATATGGATTGATTTTAGAATTCGTGGTCCAAAGTATAGCAGATCACATAACCCGTATAGATCATACACACATTTAATAAAATAAAATAAAATATTTATTAAACAATTTAAAGAGAATAAACACCATTTTATTTTTTTATCCATTGATTACTGCGTTTGTCATTCGATATTCTATAATTATTCTGAATGCCAAGTCACCAAACCCTAAGAACACGTTATTCAATATTAAAATGACAAAATTGTAATCAGTTTTCATTTTACTTAGCGCATAGATCAAAAAACCAAATATTACCATTTGATACGTGTAACTGTAAACCAAACAATCTTCTATCCTGTCAATATGACTTTTTGAATACATCAAAATAACATAATTAAAAAATAATTTACAAAAATAAAACAATATTAATACTTGCAACGCTTCGTCAACATTCGTTTCGACAGCATTTCTTGAAGCAACTATATTGGTAATATTCATTATTGAATTGGATATAATATGAACCACTAATACATGTGTAAAATTTGTTACTTGTAGGTTTTGTTGTTGTTGGTTTGGTATTATAACTTGTTGTAGATTCGGTATTGGCATTTGCAATGGCATGTAATAATTGCCTTTACAATGAGGGCAAAAGTTTTTGTTTTGTCCTGAGTTTAATAGCAGTAAGATACAACCTACATGATATACTGAATTAGCGCACTTACATGGCAGCATTACGTGGTGATTTGCTTCTAGATCAAACACTTCTAAGCATATCAAGCATTCCTTGTCTTTTATAAAATCTATGTCTGGTTTTTCAAATTGTTGTAATATTGATATTTTATGTTCATCATTATTCATTATTCATTAATATTAATAGGTATTATCTGTTTATAATGTAATATAATATTATTTGCCATAATACAATTCAATTACTTCTAACAACTCCTTATTTTCATCATTCTCAATTCTTGTAATCTGTTTATTAATTTCCTCTTCTAAAACAATAAGACAATTTAAATATCAATCTTTAAAAAACGGCGTTAAATCTAAATTATCTCTTTGATTTCCTTGATTTCCTTAATTTTCTGGATTTCCTTGATTTTCTGGATTTCGTCTTTATGCTTTTCCTTTTCCTTTTTCTTAATCCTCGTGCTTCAGTATCAGAATCAGAATCAGTATCAGAATTCTCACTAGAATCAATATTGTAAGTAATTGGCATAGCAGTAGCAGCAGTTTCGGTCAAATAATTCTTAAGTGAAATAATAAAGGAATCTGCTTTTTTCCGCTGTTCCGTAGTTGGTTCAAACCTATCTGCACGACGATCCATGTTGCTCAATTCGCGAAGAATATAGTTCGCTTCAATTCTCATTATTGGAACTCTGTCTGCTACGTTATTCCAGTTAAGACGAAATCTCGGTTTCGGATGTAATAAACTCGTCGCCACTGTCATAGGGCCTTCGTGCGGATCCCTTCCTTCTAGTTCTAAAAGTAAACTTCTTCCTCTAACCATAATATTAAAAATTCCACTATATTTTTCGCTATTATTCATTTCAGTAATAAACTCATCTGTATCCATTATAAAATATAATTATATTATTTTATATTTTATATTTTGTTAACTTTTCTTGCGAAGCTGTTAAAAGTTATTTTATACCAAAATAGGTTGTGCTAATTTTAATTTATTCACCGTTTTATTTTCATTGATTTTCAAATATATAATGAGTATTAAATTCTATATATTTAAAAACAATATAGAAACATCTACCTACATATATGTAGTATAACATATTAAACAAATAAAATGGTTAAAATTTGCGACATCAATAATTATCCTTCTGAAAATGAAGAGAAGTATAAGGAACACTTTGACAAGTTTAAATATCCGCTCCACATTTTTCAAAAATGGGCGATCGAGGGAATTGTAGAGGGACAGCATGTACTCGTAACGGCGCCAACTGGTAGCGGGAAGTCATTACCTGCTGAATTCTCTTTGGATTTCTTTGTAAAACAAGGAAAGAAGGTGATCTATTGCTCACCAATCAAGGCGCTATCCAATCAAAAATTCGACGATTTTTCTACAAAATATGAGCATATTAGTGTAGGTCTTATTACCGGCGATATTAAATGTAACCCGGATGCAGATGTTCTAATCATGACTACTGAAATCCTGTTAAATAAACTCTACCAACTTAAAAGTAGAAGAACTGAAGTCCTCTTAAATAAAGACAAAAGTGGAACAATTATTAAAAATACGAGCACCTCATTTGAAATGGATATTGAAAATGAATTAGGATGCGTTGTATTCGATGAAATTCACATGATTGGCGATCCTAGCAGAGGGCATGTGTGGGAAAACAGTATTCTAATGCTACCCAAACACATCCAAATTGTCGGTCTATCGGCAACTTTAGATAAACCTGAGAAATTTGCGTCATGGTTGGAGAACAGAGGCGAAAATGAAAATAAAGAGAATGTTCCTTTAGAAAAGACTGTCTATCTAACTAACAAACTGATTCGATCTGTGCCCTTAACCCACTACGGATTTATTACGGCAACCGGTGTTGGCAAGGTATTCAAGGACAAGTCTACACAGGAAGAAGTCAAACGCACCATCGATAAACCTTTCGTCATCCAGGACGCAACTGGCGTCTTCAACGAACAAAATTACTCAATGATGAGTAAAATGCTGAAACAATTCGACGACAATGGTATCCGAGTGAAGCGCCAACAAGTTCTAAACAAGATCGCTGAACATCTGGTCGAGAAAGAAATGTTACCTGCAATTTGCTACGTCTTTTCGAGAAAGCAATTGGAGATTTGCGCTCATGAAGTAACAACCAATTTACTCGAGTTCGACAGCAAAGTGTCTTATACAATTGATCGCGAGTGTGAGCAAATTATCAGGAAGTTGCCAAATTTCAAGGAATACATGAATTTACCTGAGTATTTTAATTTGGTCACATTGCTGCGCAAAGGTATAGCAATTCACCATTCGGGTATGACACCTATATTCAAAGAAATGGTGGAAATATTGTTTGCCAAAGGTTGTATCAAGTTGCTTTTTGCGACAGAATCGGTCGCCATTGGTCTCAATTTACCGGTCAAAACATGTATATTCACAGACATCTATAAACACGACGGCACTTGTATGCGTGTATTACAAGCGCATGAGTACACCCAGGCAGCAGGTAGAGCAGGGCGTCTTGGACTAGACACAGTCGGTCATGTGATCCATCTGAACAACCTGTTTCGTGACACCAATGTTATTGCATACAAGACAATGATGAACGGTAAACCCCAAGTACTCAAATCTAAGTTCAAGATTTCTTATAATTTGCTTCTGAATTTGATTGATATTGGAGAGACCGACTACACTTGCTTCGCCAAACGAAGTATGATTACAGACGATTTGACAGGTCAAATGAAACATGTTTCAACTGAAATCGACAAGTGTAAACAAGAAGTAGATCGTCTTAATTTATCTATTGACACAATGCGAACCCCTCGAGATACAGTTGAACACTACTTGGATCTACAAAGGAACAAGGACAAATACGCCAATAAGAAACGCAAGGAAATGGAAAAGGAAATACAGAAGATCAAAGATGAACACAAAACTGTAGATCAAGATATCGTAACAATACAAAAATATGTCGATAAGGTTTCGGAGTTGACACAATTGAACAAACAGCATGAAGGACTAAAGAACTATATCAACAATGATGTGAAAAACGTGTTGTATTGGTTGAGAGAAGAGGGATTTTTAGTAACTTTAACAAATAAAACTATAGTAAACGAAGTAACAGTAGATGCTACTGTATTTGATGACAAAATAGAATCAACAATAACAGACACAACAGTGGTAAGTGAAACAACAGTAGAAGAAGAACGTCTCACCTTAAAAGGCAAGATTGCGTCATCTATTCGTGAGGTCCATTGCCTCATATTTGCAGACCTTCTCGAATCCAAAAGGTTACAACAATTCGACGTTTTAGATTTGATCGCATTATTCAGTTGCTTTACCAATGTTTCTGTACCTGATAACTTAATGGAGTACACTTTGAATTCTGACGACAGCGATATAAAGAAATTCATTAAGGAAGTTTCGAACATGTACGAAGAAAAGAAGGAATTAGAGATTCAAGAGAATATCAACACAGGAATTGATTATAACATTCATTTTGACCTCATTGATTACGTTGTTGAATGGTCATCTTGCACAGATGAACTCGATTGTAAAGTGCTTTTGGATAGAATTGGTTTAGAAAAGGAGATCTTCTTGGGTGACTTTGTCAAGGCGCTGTTAAAGATCAATAACATTGCGTCCGAAATGGAACGCATTGCAGAACTATTAGGTGACGTGGAGTTCTTACATAAACTGAAGCAAATCCCTGAGTTAACGCTGAAGTTTGTAGCGACGAATCAGTCCCTGTATGTATAAGGAACGACTAAAATATTTCGCATCAAAGATGCTTAAAAAAACATTTACAAAAAATTGATTTAAAAATGATTTATTAAATCAATGTATAATATTTTATACACAATGCAATACGCCGTTTCTAAAAGCAAAAACATAATAGTTGAATATGTCTGGTTGGGTCTAGACAATGAAATCTTCAGTAAGACACGCATTCTTTCTGCTAGGCAATTAGTACAGAATAGAAGTGGCGACTATATAGACTACAAAGAAATTCCTGATTGGGATTATGACGCTAGTTCTACACGGCAGGCGACCACCGAGTCATCCGAAGCAATATTGAAACCTTGTGCTCTATATAAAAACCCATTTATCAAAGAGTCGCAAAGTTTCATTGTTCTATGCTCTACTTACACTCCGGATGGAACCCCACTTAAAAGCAACACTCGCCATGATGCGACCGAAATCTTTAGTAATGACGCCGTAATTGATCAAGATATCTGGTTCGGAATTGAATTCGAGTATATGATGTTTAGCAGAGCATCTGGGCGCCCATTAACAACCATTAGCGCTACTCCTATTCCTAACGCTATTTTCAATAATAAAATAAACTACTGCTCTATAACAGCACTTGGTCATAATGTTGTAGAAGAGCACATGATGTTATGTTTGGACGCCGGAATCGGTTACGACGGTTACAATTCCGAGGTTGTAGTCGGTCAATGGGAATATCAGATTTTCGGCAAAGGCATTGACGTCGCGGATCAATCAATTGTGGCGCGGTATATATTGGAGCGTGTTGCGTTTAGACATGGTATATTTATTAATTGGCATCCGAAACCAATTCCCGACAAAAATGGTCAGGGAAAACACGTCAATTGTTCGACCAAGATGATGCGAGCACCTGGTGGTATTTCGGCAATACATGAAGCCATTCAGAGGTTAGAAGCAGCGCATGACGACCATATTAAGGTTTATGGTAAGGACAATGAACTGCGTTTAACTGGCAAACATGAGACGTCTAGTTACAAAAAATTTACTAGTGGACAAGCAGACAGGACGGCGTCAGTACGCATCGGATCCAGAACTGCCGCGGCGGGATGCGGTTATTTCGAGGATAGACGCCCGGCGTCAAACGCGGACGAATATTTAGTAACTTCCAAGTTGGCTGCAACAATTCTATTGGGTTAATAAAAATAATATTAAATATTAAATATAAATGATATCATTTCAATTTCATTCCATTGTCATCAATATATTAAAAACTGTTTTAAGATCTGTTGCATTTAATAGCACATGTATTATAATATTTGGTCTTATCTATTTTTTTGTAGCGACAGACAAGATGCCATTTGGTGAATACTTTATTTTGAGTACGAAGGCGCAGTTTTTGCTACCAACGCCAAGCGATCATTTAAATGTAATAGAAAAAGATGTAATACTTTTTCAGAAAGTTTTTGGCATGATCGGATTCACAATAATTGTATTACGGTTCTTTAGAAAATTGTTTAAATAATACATACAATGTCTTGATTTATGTATTATTTTATTAGCGCTTCTTTCTTGATCTATTTTTACTATATTTATCATTACTTTTCAAATCTCGTGTTGCTTTGTTTTTATTTTGTGAATCAACTATTTTACCACCCGCCATTCCCAAAGTCATACCTGCATTACGTCCTGTTGAGTCAATAACATCAAATTTCACATTACTCAATGGAACAGTCAACTTAACTGATTTTAATGTGCTTCTGGTTTTTACCTCCTGTACAATTTTTGGTATGATTTCGTTTTTATCTAACGGTATACCATCATTACTCATACTTTCTATCGTGTTCATACGTTGAAGACGCTTACCAGTTACTGCGAATTCGACATTACCAGTATTCGAAACTGGAACAGTTATTTTTTCGACTAAGGTATCAGGAGATGTATAAAAAGTTAAAGAACCATATAAAGCACTAAATATGTTTCCTATAGTAGTAATAATTGATGTATCAATTAACCTATTTTCGGAACCTGTTTGCGTTTTAATATTAATATCATATGCACCCTGAATTTCAAGAACCAATTTCTTTGTTTCATCTAGTATTATTGATTTACATTTATCAGCAACTCCATTCTCAGTGAATAAAGAATTTTTAACTTCTTTTAATTTACCTTTGTTTTTACCACTTGCAATTGCTACATAAGTAGACTTATATTTATCAAAATAATCAGAAAACATAGATATTTTACTCAGACATATTCTATAAAATTCTTGTTTAACGCCTCCCAAAACACCAGAACTAGAACCAGAACTAGAACTTGGGTTTGATCCCATTAGTGTTTCAAGTTCTTTGACATCCGGATTATTTGTTTTAAATGTCCTCAACATCTCAAATATTTCTTCAGCGTTTTTAGAAGTAATATCAATATTTTTAGGTTCTAAATATAATAAATTTGTTCCGTATAAAAAACTAGTTTCAAATGCAACATTTATTTGAAAAGGATCAGACGTTTTATTTCTTCCACTACAAGTTGTACAAATTTGTCTCTGATTTAAGAATAATTCCATACAACCTAGACGATATACTACATTAGCGTATCTAGGATCTTCACTCACAGATGCTGAATCTGCTTCATCGACTGGTTGTTGCAAAACGGTTACCCCAGGTGTTGTAGTCAAAGACTTGTGTTTTACAAAATCAACTGTTCCACTAGTTCCTGGAGGTATAATAACATCTGTCAATATAATATTCATTTTTAATAAACTTTCTATAAGTGTTGCATTTGTTTTATCATTTGCTGTTTCCTTTGTATCTCTAAACAATTTATTTTTAGTTGCCAAAAAAACTCTATTTGAATTACTCATCGCTATACCATAAACATGCATGTCTTTTCGATACTCACTTTTTTCATAATCATCTGATTTTTTTGAACCCATAAACACATATAATGCAAAAATTTTTTTTATAATTGGTAAAGGTATGACAGGTTTGTCGACAGTCCCACCTGGTACCGGCAGTAAACTAGGATGAAGACCGCAATAAAATTTTTTTGGGTTAATGAGGTCAATTAATGTCCTTTTATATGTATCAAATAAAACAGTTTTATTTTCTGTTATTTCAGTCCACAATGCATCAAACTCTCTTATTTCAGCGTCTGTTAAACCAACTTGTATTTCTTTAATTAATAATTCTTGTTTTCTTTCATCTAGTATACTTAACTGAGTTTTATAATCAAATGTATAACAATTTGTTGTAGTTACCGGTACGTTTAAAAATGACAATATTTTTGACATAATAAACAATGATAATAAGAACAATCCTGCTATTGGAAAATGTTCGTAATCATGTCTTTTGAAATCCATCGTATTTTTGGTTACGTTTTTTGGACTAAGAAGACCAAGAGAAACATGATAGTTTAAAAATAATCTTGAAATTTTTGAATATTTTTCCATACTAGTATCAAAACCATCTGGGTTTTTTTCTAATCCAATAAATCTCAACCAACTCCAAATTCTTTTTGTGTTACCATTTATTGACAATTTTGTGTCCAACATTTTGATAAATCTTCTTGATAATTGAGAATTTATCCCCCAATCCGGACCAGTTGCCCTATCATCATATATCCTTTCTAAACTATAATTATTACCAACTTCCTGAGCGTTATTACCTGTTCCTCCAAAACTTTGGTTCATTGCTTGATATACTTTAAATATTTCTATATATTTACCACCTCCTCCTCCTCCTCCAGTTTCAGAAGCAACTGATGCCACATACTGGTCGAATTGTAATTGGTCGAATTGTAATTGGTCGTTTGACTTTCTTGCCGTTTCATATTCAGTCTCTACTGTTTTTAATACAAGTATAAACCCGCCAATACTTGTATCATCTTGGTAAAACATAATTTTTTTATTATATCCACGAGTTGTTACGCCTGACATTCCTGTAACTTCGCCAACTCTATATGTCATTTTTGTAAGAACTGATATGTATTTAGCGTCATTTGCTGCTGACCTATCTTCTGTATTATAGGTTATTAATTTAGTATTATTACATTTGACTAATTCAGTTGATCCACTCGAAATTGATACATCTAAACTGCTTTTAACTGAAAACTCATCACTTGTAAATACTACAAATGCAATAACTGTCTTATAAATCATAATGTTAGGATCCACATCGTCCGCCAGTGCAAATTGTTGAACTGCATATAACAGTTCTATTAAAGCACTAAATAAAAAATATGTTAATTGATTACACGCTGGACTATTTAACGTTTCTCGGTTTGCTTCTGTTAAAAATGATTTACTAAACATGTCATCATAATTATCTCTAAATGCTTTAGTAAAAGGATAGGTTGAACTAGGAAACCACAACATAAAATCATCACTTCTCAATACAATAATAGCATTTTCTAAAGCATATTGCGTTAAATTTGATATTGATAAATTTCCAGCAATTCCCATTTCAATTTTATCACGCCACTTTAGGTACTTATTATTCGACCTAAAAATATCTATTAATAATGGATCTGTTATAGTAAAATATGTAAATGTGCTTTTGGGAGATACTACAGAATAATACCTTCTTGCATCAGGAGCGTCATACTCTTTCTTATAATTATCCATTTTTGCATCTGTAATAATGGATGTCATATTTGTTGCTTCTACTGTACTTATTATAGAAGTAACCATAGTATTAAACTGCTGATTACCCTGAAGCATTTGTGGAGCGTAAAAACCAAAAGGTGTTATATCACTTTCTGGAGACACGTATACTGCTGGTCCTCCTATTCCTGATGCTGTTGCTGCTGTTTTTTCTACGTCCATTTTTCCCATATTTGATGGTATTTCCAATGGTATTTCCAAGTCTGTTGCGATTTTATCAACAAATTCTTTGAATTCTTGATAAACTGCTTCTTTCTCTTTGGTTAGTTTGTCAATATTACTTTTAATTTGTTTATATTTAAAATCAAGTTCACTGTTCTCTGTTGTTAACCGCATCTTTTCATCTTCACAAGCAGTTAGTTTTCTCTGTATTTCCTCTAGATCTTCGCTACTTTTGAACAACTGATCCGAAATTGCCTTAAGTTCTAATTCCTTTTGTTTAAGTTGTTCATCACAATCTTCTTTATGTTTCTGTAGACCCCTACTCACCTCGTTCAAGTTAGTAAGAGCTGTTAAAATGGTTGTTTGGTCTTTTTTTAATGTATTTAAATCTGTTGTTAATTGATCATGTATTTGTTTAAATTTTTCCGCATTAGTACCTTGTAATTGTCCTTGCTGCTGCATTTGCCCTTGCTGCTGCATTTGTTCTTGTAATTCTACAATTAGTAAATCAACTTGTTGTAAGTCTGTTTCCAATCCTTTCATACGATCACTTTGCGCTTGAATAGCAGAGTCTACCTTTGCTTTATCATTTACCAATCTATCATATTCTCCTGTTTTTGAAATTAATTGTTTTGTTAGATCACTAACTTCCCTTGTTTTTTTTTCTAAATTATCGGTACATGCGTTGGACTCTCTGTTACAAATTTCTAATTGTCCCCTTATATCTTTCAAGTTATTTTCCAAGATTTGTTTCTCGTTGTTACATTGTCGCAATTCATCTTGACATCTAGCACTTGAACCTTCTGCTGTGTTTTTTTCAGCGCTTAACGCCATAATTTGAGCGTTAAGTCCGGCAATTATTTGTTCTCTAGAAGTTATTTCTCCTTGAGTTTGTACTATTAACATATCTTTTGCAGTGTTATCACTTGTTAACTCTATATTTTGCTGCCTTAGTAGTTCTAATTGACGGTTACATTCTTCTAATTCTTCTGGACAATTGTCTTCTTGACCCTCATCAAGTGAACCGCTTCGCGAAGATCTGTATGCGGATGCTGATGCTGATAAACCTGAACCTAAACCTAAATCTAAATCTTCTTCATCCGAATCTGACTCGGATATACTACGTCTGCGGTTTTGTCCCAGTTGTTGTCCCGTTTTTTGTCCCGTTTGTCCCGTTTTTTGTCCCATTTTTCCAATAATTGGTTTTGAAGTCTTTACTGCAGTTACTTTTGACTTATTTTTAGTGACCGGTGAATTTTCATCAATTGGACCTGCTTCTTCGTCTTCGTCTTCGTCTTCGTCTTCGTCTTCACCAGAACTAGAATCGACTGCAAAAAGGGCACTTTCATCAATTGGACCTCTTCTTGTTCCTACTGCTTCTTCGTCTTCACCTGTTGTTGAAATTGACGATGGTGACCTTGGCGACGATGACGGTGACGATGACGGTGATGATGATGACCTTGGTGACGATGATGACGTAAGATCACCCAAAACGCCTGTTACTGATGCTGTTGTTGAGATTGATGATGGTGACCTTGGTGACGATGATCGTGATGATAACCTTGACGATGATGATGATGAGGATGATGACGTTGCGTCTAGAGGTACATCAATTTCTCCTTGGTCTTGGTAATTACCCTTTCTGACACTGTACTTTAAATTTTTTGATATTAAATCAGAACCACGTTTGCTACCTATGCCTTTTTCTGATGATGGCAACGATGATGCTGATGATGATGATGCTGACGATGATGGCAACGATGATGATGCTGTTACTTCTGCTACTTCTGCTTCTTCTGCTTCTTCATTTGAAGTATTTGCTGTTTTACTGTTAGTTTTTTGTTTTTTGCCCGGGTTATTATCTTTATTTGGATTTTTACCTGGTGGTTTATTTGGATCTTCACTTGGTGGATCTGAACTGCTCATTATACTATTAAACTATATAATATATAAAAATCAAACTTTAAAATCAAACTTTAACTAAAATATAAATCATCCTAAAATATTTTATATTTTACAAACCTAGTAATAGACATGAATTATCAAGAATTATCCAAAATTCATTTTGAAGGTCCTAATTTTGCGCCAAAATAGATCCAAAATTCACTAAAATGTGCTAAAAACGGTTATAAAATTTCCTGACCATATATCATCACAAAAACACACCCTATATTTTCATGCATTTTCTCAATAACAACTTTTTTCCAAAAAGCCAAAAGGAAAATGAAAAATGGACATTTTTAAAAATGTCCAAAAATGAAAACCCAAAAAAAGTTTTAAAATGACCCATTTTTGCGATTTTGACGGTAACAGTCACAATTATTTTTTTTGTGAGAAAAAAATGAGACGCTAATTTTTCCACTTTTTCCGTCAAAAGTTGCTACTTTTTAATATTTCCATAGTATAGGAAATAATGGAAATTTTAGGCAAACACAAAATTAACCCAGAATACTACTGTTCAAAGTGTGACTATTCTACTAGCAAGAAATTTAACTATACAAAACACATGACCACAGCAAAACATCTTTCCAGTCACAATGGAAATCAAAAAGTAGCAAAAATGGGTCAAAAAGTAGCAAAAGTAGCAAATTTTGTCTGCGACAACTGCGGCCTTCAATTTGTAACAAACAGTGGCTTATGGAAACACAGTCAGAAATGTAATGAATTATTTAAAATAGAGTCAGATCTTGAGTCCAAACTTGAGTCTAAACTTGAGACCAAAATCGAATTAGAAATAGAAACCAAAATTAAGAACAACTTATTGGAAAAGGATAATCTGATCGAATACCTAATAAAAGAGAACCAAGAGTTCAAGGGACTCATTATGGAACTAGTGAAGAAGGATCACGGTACTAACAATATAATTAACAACAACAACAATTGCAACAATGTCAATAATTCATTCAACTTAAATCTGTTTTTAAACGAGACATGTAAAGACGCGATTAATATAACCGATTTTGTCGACAATATCAAGATGCAATTGACAGACTTGGAGAACTTTGGGCATCTAGGGTACGTCGAAGGAGTCTCTCGAATACTCATAAAGAACTTGAAGGATCTAGATATTGTCAAGCGTCCAATTCATTGTAGCGATTTGAAGCGGGAAGTGTTGTATGTTAAGAATGAAGATAAATGGACAAAGGAGGATGATACAACGCCCATATTCAAATCGGCGATCAAACAGGTCGCAAATAAAAATATTAGACAGATCCCAGTTTGGCGAGAGGAGCATCCGTGTTGCCTAGATCCGCAGTCGAAACAAAATGATGTGTATTTGAAAATTGTGTCTAATTCAATGTCAGGTGGATCACAAGAAGAAATGAATAAAAACTATGATAAAATAATAAGAAATATTGCGAAGGAAGTTATAATTGAAAAAAATACATGAATACATGCTATATATTATTTAACATCATGAGTCAAATAATATACAATTTTGCCATTTTTATTCTGATATTATCGGTTTTAAATATGATTTTTTTTAAACGTAGTAAATAAAACGTCATTCCTCAGAAATGGTAGTACATTAAACTTAACTATTTTACCCTTAACTTAACAACAATTAAGGGTAAGTTGTAGGTGGACATCATCCGCCGACCATTTTAGATTTAGATTTTGAGTCATAAACATAATTCGAATTCGAATTTGGTCCAAATAGGTCATCAACTGTGCGATTTGCACTTGCTGTAAACCCTCATCCACCTTTTTTACTGCGTCTGTTAGTTCGCATAGTTCTTCGTCGCTTTCTTTGTATAAAGCGTCTTGATCCTCTTTTCCTTTTTGTGGTCATTATAATATAATTCAATACAATAAATCATTCTAAACTAATTGTAATCGGATCTTCTTTTTCATCTTTTCCTCATTATTGAAGACAAATAGTCTAAATTTTTGTTTTGAATATTGCGTTATTTTTGTACAAATAACAATCCCAGTTGTTTTCAATTCGGGTAAATAAACATTATATTTGAACAAGTCATTTTGATAACCCTTTTCGTCGAAGCAATAACCGTCAAAAGTCTTATCTAAAATATTTGGATCCACGTGGCACATGTGAAGTAAATTACAGTCGTTTTGAACGCGCTTGGTCATCTTCATACTATTATTAATATAATCCATTTCTTTGATCCACCTATTGTAAAATTCGAGCGCCGCATCAGACAACTTAAAACCGATCAATTCTTGAAACTTAATCATATTTAGTATGTCAACCAGGCGTCGAATAGGAGACGTAATGTGGATGTATGCATCTAGACCAAGAATTGAATGAGTAGTTCTAGATGATGAGTCTTGGTTAATGTTTATATATTTGCCGCTTGTGGTCTGCCATATGTTGATGAATTGCAAGACATCAGTTGGCAGATCGTCTTTATTATCTGGAAGACTTGTCTCCTTTTCACTTGTTTCCCTTTCACTTGTTTCCCTTTCACTTGTTTCCCTTTCACTTGTTGCTCTAAAGATCCCCACATGGTTTTTCAACATCTCCTGCGCCGCCAAATGATTCATTAAAATCATCAAGTAGCAAACTACGTCATGACTGTCGCCGATATGTTTAATATACGGATGTTTGGTAACCATTTGTAGAACAACATCTAACAACGATTTATATAGCGGATGTCTAATAAGAGAGCGTTCTTCGTAGACAAAATTCTTGAATACTTTAATAATGGTGTTACAGAAGGTTTTATACACAATTTCGCCAGTCGGGTTAATTTCGAGATCCAAAGTAAAAGCAAATCGTGGCGCACCGGACTGTAAAGAGCACAGGCAATCGGACAATAGTGGCGGCAACATGGGGCGTTTTTTGTCGGGCAAGTAGATCGTGGAGGTGCGTTTGGTTAAGTTGGACCAGAGATTTAGGCGATCCAGGCACAGAGGCGCATGGGCGATATATATACTGACAAATGTGTTACCATTATCGAGTACTTTTATACTGAATGCGTCATCAAAATCAAGTGATCCTTCAGGGTCAATTGTGAAAACTTGCCATTCGGTGCGGTCATCAATTTGTGAATTCTTGTCTTTGCTGGACAATAGATCTTTGGTAAAGGACTCTTTATTGACTGCCATTTTAAGCAGACTGCTATTGAGTGACTTGCTGAATTTAGTTAAAGAAATATTTAAACCCTTGCAAAACAGTTGATATTCGTAAAAGTTCTCGGGTTCAGAAACAGGACCAATTACGCTTGACAAGACCCCGACTGGATGTTTGCTGTCCCAATTTGTAAATTGTATTGTTACATATTGATTGACGAATACTTTGGAAAACCCCATATTTTTGATTTCATATGGTACCAAAAACGGTGGCAAACTTATGTCATCTGGAATGCATTTATAAAGCAATTTGTTATTATTTGGGTGCCGACCATAGGTCTTATTGCCAGTAAGAACCAAAACAGCGGGTATATTATCCACATTTCTAATAGAACTATGAATAATATTGACATTACCTGACTCGGCATTGTATTCAAATATGTCATTTGAAAACAGTTTATGTGTTTCAGGAACAATATCAATATTTATGGGAGCATTTTGGTCATTAACCTCAGTTACAAACGATTGTTTATAATTACGATCAGATACAATTATTTTATACAACATGTTTATTTGATCTGTATTTAGATGTTATATAATATACTTAAAACTCTTTAAATATTTTATAAATAAGATATTTATATACTGTAAATATATACAATATAATTATGAATGAAGAATTGATTATACCAGAAGACGTTTCAAAATGGGGTATAATAACTGCTTTTTTTTATTTTGGTGTTAGTTTGATTACCTATAAATATCAATATTATTTATTATCTCTTCTATGTTTTAGTGTATTTATAACATCTATTTTGCATTGGCATAAACAAACAATATCTGGAATAGTAAAAATTATTGATATGATATTTGTGATAACCTTGTTTATAGTTTTTACCTTTCATTACGTACATATATTATTTGAAGATAAATACAGAAAATTATGGTATGTTACAGCAGTACTGATGGTTTTAGCATATATATTTAATTCGATAATTACATATTATCAAATACTAAATATAAATAAAAATGATAAATATCAAACAAACTATTCTTATTTTTCACTAGAATACACACATCCAAATACTGAAGCAAGAACTATGTGCTATTATACTACTACATTTGTGCATCTATTTTTTGAACATATATTGCCTTGTTTTGTTACTAGTTTTATGTTTTTAATGTCCCATCCTTCCGCCTTTTAAACACTTAAGATATATTTGTTACATCTGTTCCTATTGTACCTATTGTTCCTATTGTTCCCATTGTTCCCATTGCATTCAGTTCGTTGTTGATACTATTAATAGTTTCAATTGATGGTTCTTTTATGGTTTCATTTAAAACCATGTCATTTTCATTAGTTTCATTACTGTTTAATTCATTACCTTTTATTTCATTGATTAGTTTCGATTCTAATTCTGATTCTGATTCTAAACTGGTTGATTCATTATTCAACTCTTTAATATCAATTTTCTTGGCAATTTTGCGTTCCACATTCTGGTTCTGCAAAGCATACATGAAAATATGAGGACTGATCGCAATGTTATTCATATAGGTTCTATAATTGAAGCAACTAACACTTGTATTCTCGGCAAATTTGAATGAATACCACCAATACGCAGGAATGAATAGAAACTTGCCCGGCGTCAATACAATTTCAAGGCACTTCACCTTGTCAAAATCTGCTCTGAATTTGGTCTGCGGGTTCCATGGATTAACTGGCGATCGGAACTCAAGGTTCTCATAGTCATTTAAAGGATACAAATATTTGCCACTTTTGGGCGGCATCATTTTCACCTTGATAGATCCCTGTGTGACTAAAAAGTAATTCCTATAATTGATGTCATAACGCAGCGGTGTCTCGACTCCAGCAGACCCCATCATGACATCGTAGTTACAATTTGAGACGAGAAATGGTCTCAGGAATTCGTCGTTATATGAGAAACTTTTCGAGGCGCCTGTTTCCGCAAGGAAATCCGAGTTGCCTTCACTGAAGTAGGACGCCTTTTTGTCCTGTAGGAACAATTTCGACGCAATATGTAGGGGCAATGGAAGCAGCGTAGATTCGCTATCCAATGACTCGCGAACCTTGACCTCAAATATGGGGTAGTTTTCCATAAGGTAGGTCTTGTTAGTTGTCTTGGTGATTTTCTCGGTGTCCTCATCACAGTCGAATAATACAGGTTGCCTTAAGTCACAGATTTCCTCCATTTTGTCTTTGGACGCTTGCTCAATTTCGTAGATCTCTAGTTCATTACTTGTCTTAAGATGGAACTGGATGTGGAGGTAGAAGAAAAGAATTACACAGAAGATGAAAAACGCTATTATTATTTTTAACATTATTGTTACATAAAAATAATAAATTAATTTTAAAGTTTATACGAAGAGTTTCAACGAGCAAAGTTTCAACGAGCGAGGAGTCAAATTTACTTCTTGTGTGTCCTTCTTCTTTTACTAGTTCTTCTTCTTCGCAGTGTACGTTTGCTACTTTGTTTGCCTTTCTTTGACTTGTTCTGTTTATTACGTTTGTTGCGTCTAGTTCTCCGACCACCTGTTTCAGATGCCCTTACTGGTGCAACAACTGCCATAAAAGATAACCAAATTTTATATGCTATGTCATTTATTTTACTAGTACATGAATCTATAAAAACTTGGGTCCTTCCACAAATTGTACTTCTTTTTTCATTTATCTTGTTGACTGTTTTTTTAATAGTACTATCAAGAAGTTTATTTTTTTCCAAAAACTTTAAATTAGGAATTGTAAATATACCTGCTTTATCACCAACAACAGCATTCATTTTTACACTTTTATTGATAGGAGATGCGTTGCTAATAAATGATGTTTTTTTATCTGGTACAGTACCATCATCTACTATACCAAGTAAATCTAAAAATTTATCTTCTATGTCTTCTGGGTTTACACGCCACAGTTCCTCTGCTAAATATGTAGATAATTCATCACTAATTGTAATAAGTTTTCTCTCAGTTGAAAAAGAATCTGATGTTGGTTCAAATTTTGCATAAGGGTCAGTCACCTCAAAATATTTTTGTAACACCCTTCCATTAAAAACAACACTTGGTATATTTTCATTAAATTTGTCACTATGTTTTTCTTTTAGTCTTGAAATTTCTTCCAAAATTTTTCGCCGTTTATTTATATTATTTTTAGAGCGTTTTTCTGATCGATCAGGTAGAAGTATTTGTCGTGCTTCAGTGTTTAACGTACTTGCATTAGAATCAATAGACAATTGTCGCGCTAATAACCCCCGTCGTTCTTCTGGTAACATATCCTTAAAAACTGTTTTTGGTGGACGAACATAACCAGATGTGTCTATATTTTGAAATTCCGGATATAGTTTAGATGCTGGAGTTGTTCTCAACCCTATTTGATATTCTTCACTGTCTGAATTCGGATCTTGGGATCCATCTGATTGACTAAGTGAACTAAGTGATCCTGAACGTGGACGTTTACTTGGGTGTTCTTCTTCTTTTGACATTATCTAATTAAAATAACCAAATATAATTATTTATTCAGCAATCTTTGGCGCTATAAAAAACGCAACAGTACTCTCGTCGCCTAAACTGTATTTTAGTGACATCGGATACTCCGCACTAATTCCGACGCCAATTTCGCCGCCCAACTTTGTCGACAAACACATCTTGCCAATATGTGCTAAACTATATGAAATGTCCAATTGTTCGCCCTCCGAAATGGCGAACTCATTCAAACTGTCAATCGGAATATTCACCTTCAATTTGCCTGTATCACCCGACGAATTGAACTCCAATAGATCCTCTGTGCACATAATATTGAGGTTCGGTCCAAATACCATGAGTTCCGAAATTAAATCACTAAACTTCTTGGAATCCATTGAAAACTCCACGTCGTAATCCACGGAAGGGATCGACAAGTTCTCTTGCTCGACATCCATGAGCGGCAGTTCAAAGAAGTGATCAAAATTTGTATTAGTTGCTGTTCCACTTGTACCAGTTGGTGCGTTGTTCAAAAGGTTGATAAACAACTTATCAGAATCATTGAATATAATATCAACCTTATTATGCTTTACTGCGTAGTTCATCATGGTCGCAAAACTGCCGGTATCGACTGAAATATTGGTCGCCTCTTCAACAAAGTATTCGGAAAACCATGGTGCTTTAATAACAATATTGGACAAGCAAATGTGCGACTTGTCCATCGTCTGGATATAGAGTTGATCCGGTTCGAACTGGAGGTTTAATTGACTGCTCCAATTCTTGAGCAACTGGAATAGTGCAACGAACATTTCTAACTTGGATTTGTTTTCAATGGAGAGTTTCATTATTATTAATATAATAATTAATAAGAATTAGGGTTTAATATGTTTTCTTGACGAATTATATTTCATATGCGTGAAAAAGAAAGGTTTAGCACATATGAAATAGAAGCAAGGAGTCAATTTAAACCATATTTATTTTTTACGGCGATAAATATTTAACAAATGACTAGAAACCAAGTAGAATATTATTACATTCGCACAGATCATAACAAATTGCTGAGCCATTAATAACATCTTTGCCGTATCTGATATTGGATCTAAACCATTATATCCTACACCTGCTTGAATTGTTATACTTGTATAAAAACAATCTATAAATTCTCCTTTTTTGTTTTTATTTTTATTACTTGTATTTGCTGGTACAAAATCATCAATATAAATCCAATATAAATAACTAAATAATACAACACAAGATAACTGAAATATTACTGTACTAAGAACTGCTATCATATATATAAACAACCAAAATAATAATACCATTTTCTCAATGAATCTGTAACATTATTTTGTTTAACCTTTCTTTTTCACGCAGTTATTAAAGGTTGAAAAACAATTTTCTCCTGAGTAACATTGTCAATGAATACCGAGAGCACTTTGTAGCACTGGGTAAAAAATGCAGGCAAATCATAAATATAACACTTGGACATTTGTGACTGATAGCGCTGTTTTAGAATCCCCGCCATTTGAATCCAGAACCCCATGTGTTTGTCAACGTCACCGACTGTCAACATTTTCAAGGTAATATGGCATTCAAATTGATCATACTGTGTCAAAATAGTATCAATATTGCAAACAATTGTCTGCGCAATGAGATCATATGTCTGTTTATTAGCGATCCTCTTGAAATAGACGTAATCAAATACAACAACGTTGTTGTGCGTATAACACATAGAAGATAGTAATTTAGGCAATTCGGCAGACATTTTTAGAGTAAATTGTAACAAAGATTTTAAGTTGGAATTAAGAAAATATAATATTTGTACTAGGGTAAAATATTATACATATTTGGATGATTTAGTCGGTAATTATTTAGGCGTTAAGTTCCTGCTCAATAAGACCCTTCAGGTTCGCACCAGTAATGTCCAGTTCCTCAGATTCACCATCAACATCATCGGAAGCATCTGCGTCTTCATCATCATTATTTACATCAGTAAACTCATTGACTTCATCTCCATTAACGACTTCACCAGACATCAGTTGAAAGATCTTTTGACTGTTGTCCATGGAAAGTGTCTGGAGTGCGTTGAGCAGCGCCTTGGTCTCCGATAACTCGTTCTTCAAAGCATCAATTTGCTGCTTGTGATCCTTCTGATCCTTGGTCAAAGCAGTAGCAGTCTTGGTGTTTTGAGCAATAGACGGTTTAATCGCGTCGAATTGCTGCTTCAACAAGGTTACATCAGCGCTAGATCCGCCAGTAGCAGCGACAGGTGCTCGCTTCTCAAGCGACTCCAAACGAGACATAATTGAATCCATCAAAGTCTTGTCAACCAGAACCATGTTCTCCATACCTTCAACACCTTCACCAGAAGCAAATGACGCGCCATTATTGTTAAAAGATTCATGCTGAATATGATGCATTTGTGTCTCTACTTTGCCTAAACGTAATGTAATCAAAGTAATTGCCTGCGCCAATGTCATTTTACTAATTCCAGCGAGTCCTTCATTATTACCACCTTGCATTTGCTGTTGTTGCTGCATCTGTTGTTGCTGCATCTGCTGTTGTTGTGCTTGCTGACCTGCTAAACGTCCAGTGGTTCCAGGTCTCATTTGCTGTTGTTGCATTTGCTGTTGTTGCATTTGCTGTTGTCCTTGACCAGAGAACATTTGCGATGAATTAATAGATGGTTGGGGACCTCTACCAGGGGCAGCAGGTTCAGGACCTCCTGCTCTTCTGCGTTGGGCTGCTTGTACAGATCGGTTTGCGCTCATTTTATTATAATTATTATTAATAAATTGTTTCTAAATACTTTACGCGTCTTTCCACTTTTTTAAAAAGTGGAGCAAAACTTAAGTGTTTTATTTACAATTAAAACATTTCTTATACTTTGGATTGGATATGGTTGAACCACATGAACATTTTTTCATTTTTTGAAAACATAATGTGCATTTGTAACCTTTTTTAAAAACTTTTGCAATGTGACATCCAGAACAAAATAAGTATTTTCTATTGCAGTCGGAACAATGAGTATGTATATCACAAAACTCCCGGTTACTGCAATTTATACACCATTTTTTATTACGACACGAGTCGCAATAATTATCTGAACGGTTACGATGTTTTGCGCCACAATCTTCACAAGTGCCTTGTGTTTTTTCAGGAAACTTGTCTAAAGTCTTACAACACGTAAGACAAACACACAATACACTTGTTTCACTATGATCTATTATGAATAATTTTTTTTTTGTTTTATTGCCACATGCATCGCATTTTTCAACAATCAAATCATCAATTGTTGAATCACTTTTTTTGCTAATAAAGCTTACAATATGTTCATCGTAATTGCCTCCGTAATAACTATATGTTCGTTTGACATTTTCAAAACTCTCGCCACACTGTTCTAACCCTTCGGTCATTTTTTGGATATGAATCCTTTCATTCCTTTTTTTAGCATCATTAATAAAACGAGCATATTTAGGATCATTTTCTCGATTGTTCATCATTGTTTTGATTTTTTCAGGTTCTATAAATCCAGTTTTTTGAGCACAATCATTCCCTATTAATATATTTAGATTGGATGTGATATTATTAATAATAAATAAGTTTTCCGGACTACACAAATGATTACACGCACATTTAAACGAATTGGCATCATAATCATCTAGACCACTTTCAAAATTATTAGAAGAATATAAAGATATACTCCATTTACCTTTGTTACTGCTGTCCAAAACTTCTTGAAAATTTGAATACGAGTCTAAATTTGGAATGATAATACATATCATAATAGCAAAGAAGTCTGGATGAGATTCAAATTTATTAGTACTTATAGTTCCACATTCCATATCAAACTCGCTTTGATGACTTTCTATATATTCTCTTATTTCTTTCTGTTTAGGCATAACACGTTCTAATTCTTGTAAAAATAAATCTGATAAATCAACATTGCGTTTCAAATTTTTAATAAACAATTTAAATTGTTCATTAAATATAACTCGTATTTTACTAAGGGTTTCATCATTTATCATTTTTGATATAGACTAAGTATTATTCTAATAAAACCCAATTATAATCCAATGCTAGAATCAATTTTATTTTATTCCAACGTTTCTTATCATATTATATATTTTTAGATACTTATTATAAATGGGACTGTTCACAAAAAAGATTAAACCTTCTTCTACATCAGGCGATGTAGAAATGCAAACATTTCCTCCACATAAGCAACTTGGAAGCAGGCATTTAGCAGCGAGCAATCATTCTCCAAGAGAAGCGAGCAATCATTCTCCAAGAGTGGTCAGCAGACGTTTAGCGCCAAATCGAGGAATTTATCGACAACGTGTGAAAACGTCAAAGTGCCGAAAGGTTAAGAGAACTGCGTGCGTGAGAAAGAGTTCGTGTAAATACACACATGGACCTACGAGGAGATATTGTAGGAAGCGTCGTAATCAACGTGTCTAAGTGCGATTTTTAAGCAACCATCTACGATTTTAAGCAACCATCTACGATTTTAAGCAACCATCGCCACTTTAATTGCGTCATGACTTTGATATCCAATGATTTCAAAATCATCAACCTGGTAATTATTAATATTCTCTCTAACTTGTTTAATTGATACTGTAGGAAACGAATAAGGTTCTCTTGTAATTTGTAATGTAGCAGCGTCTATTGCGTTATCATATAAATGACAATTACCCATAAAATGAACAAATTCATACGCTTCTAGTCCGCAGTGTTTTGCTAAAAGATGTGTCAAGAGCGAATATGATGCGATATTAAATGGTAACCCAAGCACAACGTCGACAGATCTCTGGTACATAGAACAACTCAATTTGTTGCCGTCATGGACATTAAATTGGCACAAAATGTGGCACGGTGGTAGCGCCATTTCGTCCAATTGACAAGGATTCCACGCAGTCATTATCAAGCGGCGACTGGTTCGCTGCGCTGGATCTTTTAGAGCATCAATTATTTGTTGTAATTGATCGACGCCTTTTATACCGCCTTCTAGAACTCCTGCCGTAGATGAATTATAGTCGCCTCCAAAATGTCTCCATTGGAATCCATATCCTGGACCAATAAGACCTTCACGATAATGGTTTAGTCCACGAGAGTCCAGAAACTCACGAGTCGTATTGCCATCCCAAATATGGACACCTTGATCTTTTAGTAACTGATTATCAGTGTCGCCACGAATAAACCACAATAATTCCTTTAAACAAGTCTTCCAAGCAGTCTTCTTAGTGGTTAAAATTGGAATTTTGCCGTCTGCTAAAGAGAAGCGCATTGAAGATCCAAAGATGCTCTTAGTTCGCCCATTGCGACCCTCCTCCCAAGTACCTCTGGACAAAATATCTTTGATAATATCTAAGTATTGTTGCTCTTCTTTATTGCAAGTATTAGTACCAGTATTAGTGCTAATTGTAGAATCTGACAAACTAGAATGCTGCTGAAGAATATGTTCGCTCATTGTTATTTATAATTTAAAAATAACAATTTACTTTTAACTTGTTTTAACTAAAATCCTTTACTAAGAATTTTAACAAATATTATTTCTTTTTTATTTCTTATTATACCCTATATAAGGAATATGGAAAGTTTAGAAGAATTATCAAAGTCAACAAACGGAAAACCGGGGTTTTTTAAGCACGTATTCAATTTCAACGATGATTCCAAAAATGATATAATGAATATTGTTCAATATGCGGCAATTGCACTCCTTCCGGTTATCATCTTGAATAAAGCAATGCAGCGATTTGTTCCCGAGGCAGATGATGACAAGGGAAATGTAGAACTTTTAGCGGAAATTATTGGGCAAGTTTTTGTTATGTTTCTAGGAATATTACTTATTCATAGGATCATCACATTTATTCCTACATACAGTGGTATAAAATACGCTAACTTTGATGTTACTAGCGTGATTTTAGCGATGTTGGTAATTATTCTTAGTCTCCAGACCAAATTAGGTGAAAAGGTAAGCATTATTGTTGACAGAATAATGGAACTTTGGGAAGGTCCTAAGGACAGCAAGAAGAAGGGAAAGAAAGGTCAGGGTAATGTGAAGGTTTCGCAACCGATTTCGCAAGGACAGAGCGCTGTAGTAAATATTCCAATGATGTCTTCTCCTGGAACTACATCAATTAATACACTTCCTACGCAGCAAATAAGTCAACCGCAACAAGATTATAATAACATGTACCAACAAGATAATACGCCTTTAGTTGGTGCGGCAACACCGGGTACAGAGGGATTTGGTAATGGAGGAGGGGTTATGGCAGCAAATGAATTTGGAGGTGGATCCGCGTTTGGATCGGCGTTTGGTGGTGGATGGTAAACAACTGCACCTAACAAAATTACCTATATATTTCATTATAAGTAATTTCATCACTCAGACTGTAACCTTTATCACGGTCAACGCTGCCCTTAGGTGGTGTTGAATTAAATGACACTGTAACGTCATTATCATCCATTGCATTATATTCATTATTTAAATCCAAAATAGTTTTTGGTTTAAAACAACATGAGCAGCAAAAAATATATTCAAACCATTTCTTAATTGACATTACAATTATTAATAATATATTTAAATAATATTTAAACTTATTTAAATATATAAATTATGTCAAAACCAAATAAAAGTCAAGAATTAGATCTAAATAAATTAACAAAGGCGTTAGACAATACTAACAATGATAGCATAATGAATCTAACAACAAGAAAACTAATGGAACTAAATTTAAAGATTTTGAAGGAATTGATGTTTGATAAGGAAACTCTTATCAATTATTTGAGAAAACTAAAGGGTTACAAATATATAGATGAAATTGATGAACTCAAACATGGCGCCTTTATTAAATGGATTCCGATTACAGATCCAAAAAATTTGCCGCTAAATCAATGTGGGATTATCTGTGACATGAAAATAACAGATGATGGTGTAATTATTGTATGTAAGAATTTTATGCATCGTCATTACACATTTAAAACGGACGAAGTATTGATATTCCAAAAATTATCTAATCAAGAAATGGTTATTATAAGTGCTTTGGATCACTTAGAAAAGGAGGAAAGTGAGAAAAAACAAGTAAGGAAACAAGTTAAAACGAACACTAGAGCAAATACAAATTCAAATTCAAAAAAGGATCAGGGTGAAGATGCAGATGAATCAGATTCAAGCGAATCAGACAGTGATGACGAAGAAGACGAAGAAGACGAAGAAGACGAAGAACATTAACGCTTACGTGTCTTCGTTTTCTTACTCACGTCTTTAAATAATCCCGGAATGAATTTACCCATTTTAATGAGTCCCATTTCAACAGTAGACAGTGATTTCCTCGAATGATGAACCCGTTTACCATGTCTCACATGTGTTACACTTTTGTAACCCTTACCATTTTTAATATGAACCTTATGCGTCAATTTGCTGCCACCGTGCATTTTATTTTGTACGTTTGAATACTTAAAGGTCTTTAAATTCATCTTAAATATATATTATATTAAGAAATATATTTGTTAATTATATAAATGAAGTTCAATGCACATACTATTATCCAATTATTCCATATATTCCTTGTTGGTCCATTATTCCTATATGTAGGAATTGAAGCAACTAACATCCCTAAGATAATGTATCCAATTCTTTTGGGTTTAGGTGTATTTTTAATAGCGTACCACTTTTATTTAGCGTACAAAAGGACAATTGATGGCAAGAGCGCCTGGGTTAATTACATTCACGCCTTAATTATTGGTCCTTTGTTAGTATATATTGGTTACAATAAGACAGATACATCTCGAAAGTTCTTTGAAATATTATTGATGCTTGGTATGGCAGCAATTGGTTACCATGGATTTTATTTAGTTAAATCAATGTAAATATTAATTAAAATATATTTTTATATTGCGTTAGAATATAAATGGGAGGAGGAACCGGAAATATTAGAACTTATAGAATATCCGCGTCCAATGGTTACAGAACCCTTGGATCAATGCTCGCCAACGGATCTAGTGGCGCTGGCGCCGGATCTACTAGACGTATTTACGCTTATTACCAAAGAAATGGAATAAATGTAGGCAATGGATTTTACACCCAAGTTTTAGGAGTGAACTTTGGTCAATTTAGAGATCGCGCATCATGGTTTCTTCAAAACGCTGTTTAAATGAAATGAAATCAAATCAAATTATTTGTTAAGTTGAATTATTTAACTTAACAAACCAACCAACGTCATTCTTTTACGCAGTTACAGTCGCGCTTCTAGTCATTCTTTTTTACGCAGTTACAGTCGCGCTACGCGCTTATCCACTGCTTTGTTAGTACATTTTTAACACTATCCAATGCACCTTCAGTCCATCCCTGATTTGGCGCCACCACTTCCCCCACAACAAGCATATTTTGCATTGGATGTTGTGCCTTATCAATGAATTCTGCTCTCAAAGTATGATCTAAAGGTGTATAATAATGGGTGCCAACAGGCCAATAAAAGTTCAAAAGAGCAGTTATTTGAAGCGTGTTATCAGGTAGTTTCAAAGTCTTATTCAATAGGTCACAAAAGAATTCACGATTCTTCGCAGTATTTGCCAAATGGTCTTTCAATAACAAGGCATTATTATTATCCGAGTAGGCGATCATATAAACACCTTTATCCAATGAAATAGGTATTATCTTCTGTAATGGTCCAGAAACAATTGTATATTTTGGTACTAAACGGCGCATTATTTCGGCAGACGCCTTCGGAAATTTCGCATACAGTCGTAAAAATGGTTGTGGTTTAATATGATTGTAGATCTTGTATTGCGGGAGCAGTTTTTGAATACCAGTAATTGTTGTTGCAATAATCACCTTTCCACAATAATATTTTGTACCCTTTTCAGTAAGCAATTCGAATCTGCTATTTATTTTGTCATTTATTTTGCCGGTTTGAATCGGTGTAATACTAACAACATTGTTAGATGATCGCACATGGTTTGAACCAATTGTATGTACTAATTTTTGTATCAATTGCTTCCAAGGAATATCGAGTCCAGTCCATCCTGCCGAATTATCATCCATACCGTACTTATAAAGCGTCTGATAAACGTCTTCATTTTCATAATCAGTGTATCCAACATTAGTAATAAAATCATTATAATATTTGGCACCTAAATAGGACTTGGCAAAACTCTTGAATGTTGTAACCGGATTTCCACATCTTTTATATTCCCTGCGAAGATCTTTAACAATTGGACTAATTGAAACCTTATTGTCTACAATGTAGTTCATATCAATGTTAAACTCACTGTATTTTATATGCAACTGGTTTAACAAATCAACTAACAAATGATCCTTCTCTTTTCGTCCAATACCCGCACCAGTTACAACAGTAGTTCCATAAAACTCCTCATTACTCATGCGACCACCAATCCACTGTTTCTTGTATTTTTCCAAGACCATGAATGAGGTATTTGGTGACATTTGTTTAATATTATAAGCGCTATAAAGACCAGCGATCCCAGAACCAATAATAATAATATCGTAATAATTAGTCAACGTAGATGTCATAAACTACAATAATCAGATATATTTATTTGTTAGTATGTCTAAATTTCACAGTCCTATTTTTCTTGCATCTAAACTTTCCTCGAGAGAAACCTTTTCGATTAAAGATCGTTTTACTACAAATGCCGATCGCCTGACCTTCGGTGATAGGCGGTGTTTTCTTTTCTTTAACCTTTTTAATACATCGACACAATTTTTCGGACATAATGTTTTCCGCCTGCTTTTTCAATAGACGTTTAGATTTGGGAATCTCCATTTTATAGTAGGTCAAAATATCTTTATAATCATCTGTTGTTAGTTCAGTAGACATTGGATATATTAATAATACCCGATATTTTAATTTTGATTTATTAATATCGCATTATATATTAATGAGTTGCGATTCCAAAATAGTGGTATTTGATTTAGATGAAACCCTAGGTTATTTTTCAGAATTTGGTATGTTTTGGGATGCATTAAAAGGATATATAAAAACTAATAATATTGATTTCATTATAAACCAAGAATTCTTCAATAAAACGCTGGATTTGTATCCGGAGTTTTTAAGACCAAATATAATAAATATTCTAACCTATTTAAAGCAGCGCAAAAAAACGAAACATTGCTACAAAATAATGATTTATACGAACAATCAGGGACCATATGAGTGGTCAGTTCAAATTAAGTCCTATTTTGAAGACAAGATCAATTATAAGTTATTTGATCAAGTGATTGGCGCATATAAAGTCAATGGCAAACAAGTTGAACTCGGTAGGACTACTAATGCCAAGACGCATTCTGATCTTTTAAAATGTACCAAAATACCTGAAACAACGGATATATGCTTCCTAGATGACGTTTATCATCCTGGTATGAGTCACGACAAGATCTATTATATTAATATAAAAGCGTACGAACATGATCTACCATTTGTCACCATTGTTGACCGTTTTATCGCCAGTGGGTTGCTGAATTCTGATGACCCTACATCAATGAAGGAGTATATTATTGCGTTTATGAAACGATACAACTACATGTATGTAGAGAAAATGCCCAGCGAACTCGCAGTAGACAAGGCACTGTCGAAGAAAATTCTACAGCATCTTCAGGTGTTTTTTAATCGGCGCAACAAACTAACAAGAAGCAAATCAGGCAGACGTGAATTGTGTATAAAAACACAAACGCACCGATCAAGATATGTTAAAAATAGAACTCTGAAGAAGTTGTCGTCGCTAATAACTAACAATGATACCAAAGATAAAAGACAATAAATCAGGTTTCTTTAATTAAATTTAAAGATCGATTCAATTTCATTTAGATAATATTTTAATATACCTTCAAACGCAGTAGTTGTTAGTAAGAACATACCGGCGCTAAACGCAATCTTAGCGTCCAACTCAGTAAACTTTACACGTCTAAATGGATTAAAACGCAATATTAGAAAGAGACTAACATATAACTTGGTATAACTTTGTAATGTACCTAAATATTCAGGCGCACTTGATGAGAGACCTGATGCAATTATGAAATATAAGGCAAAAGATAGAAATGTGATTATATTGAATGCCTGTTGTTGAAATTTATGAAGATCTTTATTAAAAAACATTGTTATTTATATATTTAACGAATAAAGAAATAATATTATTTAAATATTTAAAATATATCAAATATATAAATATGAATGAACTTGATTTTAATGATGGATCTGCCTCACAGAGAGCAAATGTAATGAATTCTAGGGCGTACAATCGCAATATTCCTAGTCAACCACTTCAACCGTATTTAGACGCCAGATCTGTATCGACCAAATATGCTACGTTGCCTGTAATTGATTTAAGAAAACCGATTAATACGCCGTTAAAACAACAAGCAACATACAATCCGTCACATACTTTTAACCCCGGTAATGATTTTGGACCTTGGTCTGGATTTGCTTCTAATATAAATCATGAATCGGAATTACGTGGACAAGTTTACGCACTACAGAACTGCGACCAGGCAACTTATGTACCTCCTAGTAGTAGCAATTTGTACAATTATAAATGGCAAAATAACAAACCAACTAATCAACCCTTTCCCGACTTATTTAAGACAGAAAAGTTCAATATGTTTAATCCGAATCCGAACCCAGAACAAATTGGGTTTGGACTATTTAACAACGCAACAAGACAACAAGTAAAGGACTTAACAGTACCAACAACTTGCAGTCCAAAATAATATATTTCAAAAAACAATACAATAAACCAAATTATTTATTCGTTAAACAAATAAATAATTATTTAAACTAACAATATAATAAATGTCGGATGACTTAGTGAATCAAATTACATTGAATTATTTAATTAGCAAATCTCAATTACAGAAGTTAAATAATAAAATTAAGCAGAAAGAGCAAGACAATATGAAGTCGGATAAAGAGATCTATAAGGATCAAATTGGTGAATTATTTACCAAGTGCTTGAACGATGAGTTTCCAGATGATCTTTTACAAGAAGTACGCAATAGTTTTACCTATTTTATTGAAAAGAGCGTCTATTATTTGAAATTAAAGGCGAATAAACCGGATACAAGCGCAAGTTTAGAAGACGCTGTCGTAAACTTAGAAGCAGATGATACCGTCGCAAGCGAAGAAGAAGATGAAGATGAAGACGTAAGTGCAAGTGAAGAAGATGAAGAAGAAGATGTAAGCGCAAGCGAAGAAGAAGAAGAAGTTACTCCTGTAAAATCCGAGCGAGTATTTAAAAAAAACAATAAAGTTGTTCATTCAGAAGGTGTTGAAAATATCCAACAACTGCCATTAGACTGGTTTACTAAAGTACAATGTGGATACAAACAAAGCAAAGGACATCCAGTAAAAAATGTGAAGAAATAAAAATATCAATAAATATATATGAAGACAATAAGACTAAGAAAAAGGTATAATAAACATACAAGGAACAAAAATAAAAGTCATAAACATAAAAAAAGAAATGTTAAAAACAATAAAGGTTCAAACATTAAGCCATTTGTTAAGTTGAATTGTAGTCCAAAGGGCAAGAATGAAGTAAAGGAATACACATGTTATACTGATGATGATCTTCATAAATTGCGAAATATGTGGAACGCAAGACACCCCGACAGACCCATCACTACAAATGATTCCAAAGAAATATGGAATATGCTTAAGAATTATTATGCAAACATTTGTAATAAAGAGTCATGTTGGGTTCGACAAATGACAAAGGGTACAAAGATGGAGAAGGAATTATTAGAGTCTTTTTCACCCGAGTCACCAAAAAAATGGGAAAAAAATCCCAATGAATGGTTGTCTAGTATTGATATTATCGAAGTCATGAATCAATATGAAAAGACATATTCTTGTTTTGAATTTATAGGTCCATCTCCTATTGATTATGACACTCATCAGTTATACGGTGAATGCGTATGGGAAGAACTTTGTCACTTCAATTTGGAACAACAAATTAAGAAGGGTAAAAATAAAATTGGCGTTATTTTTAATACGGATCCTCATTACAAAGGCGGCGAACATTGGATATCACTATTTATTAACATTAAAAAGGGCGAGATCTTCTTCTTCGATAGCGCAGGCGATAAGGCGTCGAGTCAAATCATGAAATTTGTGAATACGGTTACCGAACAAGGACGCGCTCTTCCTGGTAATAAACGCATTAATTTCAAATTCGATCAGAATTATCCAGTTGAGCACCAATACCAAAATACAGAATGTGGTATTTATTCGCTCTTCTTCATAATCCACATGTTAGAAGACAAGATCACTGGACACTACTTGAAGACACATGTGCTTAAAGACAAATATATGGAGCAGTTTAGAAAAATATACTACAACGATGATTTATAATTAATTAATCTTAAAAGAAAATAATAAGTAAAATAATAACATAAATATTACGTTATTATTCTATATAAACTAACAAAATGAATACAAGTATAAATATGAATAATTTACAGCAATTTAAAACAGTTAAAAACGTCAATATGCTTTGGGAGGTCTTGTTAGATGAATTGAAAATCAACCATCAAAATACATCGCTGGTATCAAATGTCCGATCTGTTTTTGAAAACAACATAAGTCTGTTTTTGTCCAAAGCAAATCCAAATTCAGGTTTAATGAACTTGAATAAAATATTTCTAAGTCAAATTGTAACGGCTGTCAACCGTTTGTTTCCAAACATAAATCAACAGCAGCAATCGACTAAATTAATTAATATTAGTGATGAAATAGTAAATGAACCATATAAAGTTGAAGATATACAAAGTGCAAGACAAACTGAATTTGAAGCGCAATTGAACCAAAAACGTAGCGAGTTTGAAAATCTAGCAACCCATAAGAAACCTAAGGAAGTCGACTTCTCTGACAAAGCAGAGATAAGCAAGATCAAGGAAATGGAGGCGCTTATTGCCGAAACGATTGCTAAGCGCAATTTTGAGATTGATCAAATTAACACGAATATGAATGCAAATATAAATAGTGTTAGTTCCGATGAATGGTTAAAACCTAACAACACGTCAGTCAGAGCAGAGAAACAACAACCAATTGTAAGTGATAATAGTCAACGGAAACACAAGTACGTAAATGTATCGGAACAAGAACCACCATTATTTTTGACAAGGTCAGACTCAACTTCGTCTTTGAAGAAAGTGTCATTTAACGAGGGCAACAATGTAACAATGACCATTGAAGAATACAGGGAACCTGAGACGCAAGAAGTAATAAATATACCAACTAACATATTCAACAAGTTGAAGAAAGTCGAAGAACCTATAAAACCCCAAGAGTCGAATGTACAAACGCAAATTAACGACATGAATAAGAAAATTGATGCGCTGTTTACAATGATGGCGGAGTTGTCTAGCAATGTAAAGCAAATTGCAGATTCTAAGCGAGACCATTAATTCATTTTATAACCGGTTCTTTTACGCCATCTTTTTTCAATTCTTCTTCATTTATTTCTCCATTTGGAGAAAGCGATTGTCCTATTCTTATAAATGATATAGTAGGAATATCACTGTCTAAATCATTTTCTTCTTTATCCATAAGAATTATATTATAAGTTTATAAAAATATAATATAATAAAGTTTGGATCAACCTAGACTTTATCTCGAATGATCTCAAAATTGCCTTCACGGTTCTTAACCAACTTACCCAACAATAATGGTCTCACACCAGGTATTTTTAAGGCTTGTATAACACTATCATGATCGTATACTTGATTGGTGTCAACGCGCAACATATATTGTTTACCATATTTATCTTCGAATGGTCTCGCTTGCCAGTCAATTGTAATACGATTTGCTGCCGAAACGCTATCATTTTCATCTTTGAAAAGGTCCGGATTATAAGAAAAATCTGTCGCGCTCGGTTGTCCAAATGACAAGCAAACCAGTCCTTCCTTTGTATTTGACTTTGTATAGGTAGCGCAATCAATCGACGCCTCTTTAATTCCTGTCAACAATTGTGACGCCAAACGCTCCTTGATATTTGATATCTCGTACAACTTTTCGTCGGTTGTTTGAATCGGATAGGGCGCTATTTTGCCTCTATCCATTGAACTGATGCGCAACTCAATAGCGTTGTCACTGTCCAACTGTTTCTGTGTAAAAACCATAATATAAATAAACACTTCTACTGTTTGCAGTTCTATAGGTAGATCCTTGTGACTACAAATACGTCTAGCGCGTCCAATAACCTGCTCTGAACGCACTGGGTGCCAATACGGTTCCATAATATGAACATACCGAGTGTTGCGCAAATTGATACCTTCGGACCCCGCAGATGTAATCATAAGCACCTTGATAATCTCACCCATGTTATTATTGGCGCTTTTGCTGCGCAGTTGCTGGGCGATATTATTGGGAATATTGTCCCACATTCCATTGTAAATATTACGAATGATTTCACGCTCTTCTGCGTCTTCTGTGCCAGTATATAGTGCGTAAGTAGGTTTCCCCATATCTTCCTCACTCATGTTAATTTCCCAACTGTCAAGACCAGTCTTCTTAATCTTGAAATGCGCGAATCCATTTGCTTCCAAGACGAGGGCGAAGAGACCAATGCCTTCCATGGATCTGAATTGACTGTATACCAAATTGAGACCTCTATGCTCAGGGTCTTGAATATTCTCTAACATTCGCAGGAATTTGGGACTGTATATTTCCAGTTTCTCTGGTGTCAAAAACTGCGATTTATATTTCTTGATTACTGCGTACGCCTGGGCAATTGCGGTTTTATATTCAACGTCGCCAAATATGGCATCTAACATTTCATCGCCTTCTAATTCATCAACGTCTCTGTCTTTAGCGTCAACGTCTTTAACACCTTCAATTTCAATAAAATCATCGTCGTCGCCTTTTGGACCACCTTCTTTTGCTTCTTCTTCTAATTCATCTTCTTCTTCTTCTTCTTCCGCCAATTCTTCTACATCAGAATCTTCATCACCGCTCCAAATCACCTTTTCTCCTTCATCATCCGATCCAGCGCCGCCTTTTTTCAACTTCTTCGCTTCCGCTTTTTGTAATGCTTTCTCTAATGCCTTTCTTTCTTTTTCTTCTGCTTTCGCTTGTTCTTTGAGAGCTTTTTCCCTTTCCTTTAACGCTTTTGCTTCTTCCTTTTCTCGTTCCTTGGCAGCTTTTTCTTCTGCCTTTTGCAGCACCTTTTGTTCCTTTTCTAATTCTCTTTTAGCGTCAGCGTCTGCCTTTGCTAGCGCTTTTTGTACCCTTTCTAATGCAATTTTAGAATTGTCCAACGCCTTTTTTCCCTTTTCAGCAAGTGTTTCTTTTTTATTTACAGGAGGAGGTACAAGATCTTTTTCTTCCGCGCGTTGCGTTTCTTGCGCTTCCATGTTTTCTCTTACCTCAGTCATTCGTTTTACATATGCGTTTACATCACCCTTTTCTACACCAACTACATTCATTCCTCTAATAATTATATTGGTTACACCAGTTACTTCACCATCAGGACCATATTCAACTTTCCTCATCATTTTTTTTCTAAATTGCTTAGGAATCGGACGTCCAGGTGGAGTCGGCATCGCAAAGTTACACACCAAACGTGAAAAGATGCGATAGGTAGAAGTCGGTTCTTTAAATGTACCATTTTTATCTATAACGTCTTTTTTGGGTCCCTTTTTAATCTTTTCTGACTTTCTTTCTTCTTGTCTATATTCCTCATATTTGTTGAATTGATAGTCACTCATGGGAATAAAAATGGCGTGTTTGTCAAAGTTCTTATCATAACGCGGCAACAATTCTTCTTGTGCGCTTCTAAAATACGAGGTGAGACCAAGTATTCTCTTTTTAAATTTCTCAATATTAATAATAGTACCAGTTTTGCTGTCAATGAACATGTTGGCAAACTCATCGTATGTGTCTGGTAATGCGGTATAAACTTCATATTGGATACCTGACTTGTTAATTGAAATATCACTTTTGTTCAATTTGGAGTCAATTGATCTTAAGAATTCACCGTCAGTCATGGTACCACGTTCCGAAACAACCATCTTACCACTTACCGGATCTCTACGCTCCTTCTTTTCATTGGAAACGCCTTGGTATCCATGTTTTTCAGTAATAATACTTTCGAAACCAAAAGGGTTCCTTGTTATTGTCAGCGTCTTTGAAGTAGGAATATAATCAATGTAGTCCATATTCTTGTTGTTATTAAACATTTTTAAGAATGTATCCTTTGACACCTTCTCTGTTGTTTCTATTTTCAAAGGCAAATTCCATGTCTTGATATATCCTCTCAAAATATTAAATAGCACGGCAATCTCATTCGGATAATTGATAATGGGTGTTCCTGTTAATAAGACAACACGGCAATTATCTGCGCGCATTAAGTAGTCGTAGATTTGGATTGCCAACGGTTCGGCAGCCAATGTATTTGTATCATTCTTTTTCCTTTGCGCAAACTTGCTTGATTTATTGATTTTATTAACAATTCGACTAATCAAATTGTGTGCCTCATCAATGACAACGACTGAGTCATCAAATATATTATTCTTGAAATCATCAGTCATCATTTTAAAACTATCTCTGCGCAAACCGTTATAATTAATAAATCGATACTTCTGTCTTATCATCTCGTCAATTTGATCATTTAGACTCTTTTTATCACTAGTAGACAACTGGGCGTAATTACTGGGTTTCTTAACATTGGTCAACCAGGCGCCTCTCTTTCTCTTTATATATTCAGTTGTTTGAAAACCTAGAACAACTGATAGTGCATTTTCACTGCCCGGATTGTCTTCAATACCAATCCATTCCCAGTACTGATTCTTTCTATATATAAGATCACCACATTTCTTGATTTCTTCTAAATAGTTGCGTTGAAGAGACGCGGGTGTCATAATAATCACTTGTTTGCCACCACTCTTAATACCTTCTGCTATTGCGATTGAACTACATGTCTTACCTGAACCCAACCCATGAAAAAGCAGCAGACCTCTATAAGGCGTGTATAAGTTAATATAGTCACGCACGATCTTCTGATGAGTCAGTAACCCAATTTCACCAGTATCCTTTCCAATGTCTTCGCATGAAATATTCTTGCTCTCGTCTTGAAGATCTAATTTATATTCATGGAATAGGTCGTTAACAAAATTTACAAATATTTCACGGTTATTCATATAATAACTAGATGCGGCAACATTGAACTCGGGTGGTGGTGGTAAACGTTGTTTTAATGTTGTGTCGCCAAAGACAATGTTTGCTTCAGGTCCTAGTGGTATTACATTGGTAGGTATGCGCTTGGTAACAATGCGTTTTCTAGGCGCCACTTCTAACGCTTCTGATGGCGCTGCAAATACTCTAGGCAACGGTCCACCATCAGACGCCTTTGTTCCTCGCTCTTCTTCATCTGGACCCTTTTCTTCAGCACCTTCTTCCACTAGAACCTTGCCTTTAAGTTTTTCAATACTTGGTTTCTTAGATTGAATTACAGGCGCCTTTGATGCCATGACACTAACAATTGGTTTAGAAAATTTGTCGGAAACCTTCATTATATTGCGTTGCCTCAATTCATTGGAGATCTTCTCAGCCATTGCACCATCATCATTTTCCATTACAATACTAATATTCTCGGATGGTTTTCCAGTGTCTTGTTTCGCTACTAATAAAATCCGAACACCATCATTTGGAGTAACAATGGACTTTTTCTTGAGCATTTCTGTTAATCTGTTTTTGTCTAAAACACTCATTACTTATATAAAATCAAGATATAAATTTTATAAATCCACCTTTAAAAAAGGTGGAGTCAAACATACTAATTTGAATTGTTTGACTCCACCTTTCATAACTTCGTGAAAAGGTGGAAAAAGTGGAATTATTCACTATCATCAGACAACATCTCTTCTGTCTCTTTTAGAATTGTAGTCTCTATTCCAAAATCATTATGCTGTTTAATGAAATTTATCGCCTCCATACACGCGGCCTGTTCCGCCTTCCTCTTAATTTTGTGCTGTCCTTCACCCATGAATACAAATATCTTACCATTCTTTGTGTAATGATCTTGTATTGCTTTAAATGTTTTAATATCTGTAATTTTAATCGCCTCTTCAATCTTCGCATTATGTATTTGCTGTCCTAAACATAAAAACACTCCCATCTTGTAACCTTCTTCAGTATCGCGTTCAATTTCCACATAATGTGGTGTCACTTTGAATTCTTTTTGGATCTTAACCTGAAGGATATTCTTGTAATTATCATCGTTCCGAATCAACTCTGTCCAGTTCACATGTTTCTTAAATACATTCACAATAAACTTTTGCGCCATTTGGAATCCTGGACCGGTAACAAAGAAATTGTTAAACCATCCTTCTTCATCCTTAACACCCATCTTGTTGTAATCGTGAAACAGAGCACCTACAAACGCCTCAAACAGGCAACCAAGTTTCTTCAGATTGGTTCGAATCTTCTTCTCCTCTGCGTTCCTTGAAATAATTAACCACTTATGCAGTCCCATTTCGTAAGCAATTTTACCAATGTTTTCATTCTTTACAATTGCGATCTTCTTCTCCGTCATGAATCCCTCGTCTTCTTTAGGAAAACGACGGTACAATTCATATTTAGTTGTCAATTCTAGCACACCATCTCCGATATATTCCAAGCGTTCATTTGATTTGCTGCTTAGAGGCAAGCAATCAGGAGGTCTTTCTACAATCGTAATATTCTGTTGCAAGTTCTCAAATTGAGGTCGCTTGGTATATGATCTGTGAATAAATGCGCGCCGATAAAATTCCATGTTGTGTACCTTGTTGGGTAATCCATATCGAGTAAGAATAGATTGAACTTCGCTCAATGTAATCTCAGTGTTCAATGAATTATAAGGATTAAAAATGAGACCATCTTCAGTCTTAATAATATCGTCGTCTAGTTTTGCGTCGGTTGCCATTTTATACAGTAGTATGCCAGGGCGTCTTTAAGTAGGTTTAAAATGTAATATAGAATGTAATATAGAATAATGTTTACGGCGTTATATTCTTGGATTGTAAAAAAATAAAAGAATTAAGGAAATTATTTGTATTTACAAAAAATAATAATGTTTTTGTATTATATATCATGGTGCTTATGAACGGATCACGTATGGCTCGAAATACTGCTTCTATAGTTAATCGTCCTAATTGTGGGGGCCCGAAAAAGGCAGGTCTTGCCCCCTCAGTTGGTTTGTTTTTATCCTCTAACCCGAATCTAATTGGCGCTGTAAACTCAGTACATATGCTAGTTTGCATGGGTAACTTTTCTAATCCTTCTCAAACTCCTTTGAGACATAGTAGAATATATTAAAACAAAATATATTTAGTAATTAAATATATTACCAAATAATAATTTAATAAGAATCTGATTAAATTATTATAAATGATTTTAAAGATTGATACCAGAGAGCGGGAATTGTTGAAGATATGTGAAAATTTGTTAGTTGCAGTGCCGGCGTTCAAGGATTTAAAGATTGTAGTCGAACCATTGCCTTTAGGCGATATTATTATCAACAATGGTCAAATAGATAACATAATCGTGGAACGCAAATCGTTATCTGATTTGGCGTCAAGTATAAAAGATGGTCGCTATGACGAGCAATCATATCGACTCAATGGACTACCACATCATAACCACAATATTGTCTACTTGATAGAAGGCGATTTAACCAAATTCAATTCATTTAAGGAGCGCATTGATAAACAAACGCTTTATTCAGCAATGTTTTCAATCAATTATTACAAGGGGTTTTCGCTAATGCGTTCAACTAACATGGATGAGACCGCATTCATCGTGTGTAACATGGCGTATAAAATAGGTAAAGATCTGAATAAACAACCATATTTTAGTCAACTTTTAGCGAAACCCGAAGATACAACTACAACAATAGGGGTTATAGATAATCCGGACTCAGAATCCGGACTTTTAACTCAACAAGTGCAAAGCAAAGACTACTGCTCCGTTATTAAGAAGGTTAAGAAGGATAATATAACCGAGGAAAACATTGGCGAGATCATGTTGTGTCAAATTCCAGGCATCAGTTCAGTAACTGCACTAACAATCATGGAGAAATTCAAGACATTGCCAAACCTAATTAAATGTATTCAAGATGATCCCGAATGTT
>Ga0247722_10000089_pt1 | contig 54876 bp, 23 predicted proteins | sample MSEWelMarce3H_FC_FD_189094 | JGI IMG/M metagenome (GOLD analysis project Ga0247722, IMG submission 189094) | Subsurface sediment microbial communities from gas well in West Virginia, United States - MSEEL Well Study Marcellus 3H_FC | ecosystem: Environmental > Terrestrial > Deep subsurface >...
CCATCATAGTTCATACCACCCCCTCCCGCTCCTGCTCTAATAGCCACATTTTCCGTTCGCGACCCAGGGCCGAAATTGTTCCCGTGATTGCCGCCGCCGCCCCCACTAACAATATGATTACCAGCATTTGATGATTGTTGAATTTCCGAGTTTCGTTTCTGCTGCAGCTGCTCTAATGACACACTTCCTACTTTATCTGGCGAATAATTGTCTGGCGGCGTTTCAATTTTATCCACCAGGTCAAGAGTCGCATAGTTGTACAACTGCCGCATACCACCATTCCCCTTGGCCGAGAGTTCATCGGCACTCTGATCCAAAAAGCTATAATTGTCGGATGCGACGCCGAATCCACCCATACTTTCACGCCCCAGTGAAAACGAATTCGGCTCACCGTTGAAGTTTGTTGCCTGGTTATTCAAAGCTACATTCTTCGGCTGAAAATGTTGGAGGATCTGCTCACCATAAAGGACCATATGGCCCTTATTCAGGAGCAAGAGCGCGGGAACGCGGTTGACTTGAGGCGGAAGAAGCACTTTTTCGCCGGTTTCAGTGACGATGTGCCATGCACCCGATCCATTTTCTGCCTTAACGCGTTTATCAATACAAAGGAAATGAATGTCGTCCTGGACACGTGATTTAGACAATGCAGACAAGACTGCTTTGCTTTTATCGCAATGATTGCTATAATAGATGATACACGACATTCCCTATTACTAAAGAATACATAAGTTTTTATGTGTTTTTTAACGCAGAATACGCGGGCCCGCATGTCCGCCCGTTTTTCAAAGAAAAAATTGATTAGAATCCAATTGTTTTACCAATATAATATAAACCGTTCCATTATTGTTATTCAACGAAAGCATGGCATCCTCAGCATCCGCGTCCGAATCCGCCGCTCCCTTCCATTCCGCCTCCGCTGCCTCTAAATACATCCCACGCATCGTTTCTAAAACAGACGAAAATGGCCAACTCAACTTCACAATCGATCGCATCAACGTCTCGCTCGCCAATGCCCTCCGCCGTGTCATCCTCTCCGATATTCCTACATTCGTGTTCCGGACATATCCTTATGCCGAGTGTAAGGCAAGTATCACAACGAATACGTCACGCATCCACAACGAAATTGTTAAGCAACGTCTCAGCTGCATCCCAATCCACATCACAGAGACAGATTTCCCGTATGAGGAGTACGTGCTTGAAGTCAATGTAGTCGCGGATGGCGGCGAGATCCGATATGTCACCACGAAAGACTTCAAACTGAAAAACAAAACCAACGGAAAGTACCTCACTGACGTCAAAGTCCACGAAATCTTCCCACCCAATCCCATAACCGGCGACTACATCGAGTTTATGCGTCTTCTCCCGAAAATGACCGAATATGGCGAGGGTGAGCAACTCACGTTGACATGTGAACTGGATATTGGCACCGCCAAAGAGGATGGGGCGTTCAATGTTGTTTGCACATGTGCGTACAGTATGACGATGGATGCCACCAAGGTCGACGAGGCATGGCGTATTAAGGAAGCGGAACTCGTGAAGGAAGGAATCGCCGCGATCGGCAGCGATGAGATGAAAGCACAGCGCAAGAATTGGGCGCTCTTGGATGCTCAACGCCAGACGAAAGAGGACAGTTTCGATTTCGTGGTGGAGACCGTTGGTGTCTACACGAACGCGGATATTGTGAGCAAGGCCGCGCAGATTATGATTAACAAATGTACGAAGTTTATCCGTGATATCGAAAGCGGCGAGAATCATATCATCCCGACGGTAAGTACGATCCAGAATGGATTTGATATTGAACTGAAGGGGGAGGATTATACCTTAGGGAAGGTGCTCGAGTTCTTCATGCACGACAAGCATTATGCGGAGGACCAGACGGTAACCTACTGCGCGTTTCGCAAGGTTCACCCGCACAACCCGGATAGCATGATACGTATCGGGTTCGCGGAGACGGTGGGTGTTGATGAAGGAATTGTGGCGCAGTATATCACGACATGCGCGCGGGATGCGATTGCGGTGTTTGAACACATTCGCGACCAGTTCAGGGAGTATTAGCGTAGTGTAACCGGCCAAAGTGAAGAGGACCATGACTAAATAATAACAAAAAATAACAAAAAATAATAAAAAAGTGTTAGATTGACACACCTTACCTTTTTTATTATTTACTTACCTCGCCATGCGTGTCGTAGTAGTAGTCCGTCCCCATGTTTAATCGTATGATGGCACCTCCTCTTCCGCGTCCTTCTTCTGAGCGACGACGACCGTCTCCGACTCGGTCATTGTCTCACGTGTCAACGGAAATTGCATCACCGCCGCCTCTTCCTGTCGTGGGAGGCAGTAATCGCGCCCCTGTGTGAAAATCGCGTCTTCTGGCTTGTAGTAGATCGCGAAGTCGGTTCCTTCGGTCAAGCGAAACAGGTTGGAGAACGCATACATTGACATTATGCGCCACGCAGCGACAGAGATATCGCGCAATTCCTGGAACACCATCACAACTGGATCGCGGTGTTCGTCGTCGAACTTCCCGAAATGAAGGAAGATATCTGAGATCACGAGAGATTGAGCCTTCAGTTGTTTCTCCCGGTTGGCTTCATTGTGGGGGCGGTCCATCGTGGTCATTCCATTCACGATAATCAGGTCTGTTCCGGCAAGTGCGCAAAGACCGTTGAAGCGTTGATGCATACGCCCGCTGGCGATGAGGAATGTAGCTGCGAGTTGATTTGGAATGTCCGATCTGGACGGCCCACAGTTTTCGTTTGTAGGGTGAGAAGGAGAACGCTGCATTGCTGCGCTTGGAACGTCGTCAGCTTCGTAGCCCTGTTCGAGGTCTTGAACTGGAGGAGAGAATGGGTCGACATCGTCGTCATCGTCGTCGCTGCCGTCACACCTGGGAGTGCGTCCCCAGTTGAGGTCTTCTTGTTCTTCATTGTACCTGTTGGCGATGAGTGTAATCATTTGAAGTGTTCGGTTGAGAAACGCGAGTTCTTTAGCCATAATGAAGGCCAGTGCAGCGTTGTCGATGCGGAGATCGTTATCGGTGAATGGCGACGAAAGACCCTTCTTCGATGCAGCAGCTGCAGCCGCATTCGCAGCCATGGAAGGCAAGTATCCGCTGGTGATACTGTTGATGTCACGTCGCTCAAGTTCCGCCTCCAACTGCCGGATATTGGTGAAGATGGGAGCGCCGTCCCCGAGATTTTTGCGCATCGCCGTTGAATGATTGAGGAGTGCGTATTTGATTTTGTCGCCGTCCGCAGTGAAGAGTCCAGGAAGATTGGTAAGCCCTCTGATGCTATTGTGGATATCGCCGGTTCTGAGAAAGGAGAACATTGGTATAGTTGTCGTAGTCGTTGTACTTGTTGCTTGAAGCTGTCAACCATGGTGTAGGTGAAAAAACATTTCAATTTTTTTTGCCTCCTCCAAAAACCGGTACCCTGACGGGTACCTCCATTTTTCCGGAGGCAAAAAAAGTCGTTTTCCATACAATTACATTGTATTACGATAGTGTCCTTATAAAAAAACGATTTTTTGTGAACGTAGAAATTGAGTTTCCCGTTAGGGAAACGGGTTTCGGAGTGCACAAAAAAATCACAAAAAAAAACAGTCCATCATATAAGGAGGAGGAATGCCGAAAAATATCATTCTCATTGATAAAAGGGTCCAAGACTACGAAACCATCCTCGCCGCAGTTGACACCAATATATGTATTCCAGTATTATTTGACTATTACACAGACACAGTAGAGGATATTAAGGGGCGGATCACGGCAGAGGCGGTGAATGCTGAAATGGGGCTGCCTGACGCCGATGAACCTCCACGATGCATTGGTCTACTTCAGCATAATTACAATCGGCCGTTTTATAATTTAGTCGCATCGGACATGCCTGGCAGTATTATTATGGGTGTAACTGAACAAGACCCAGACCTTGAAACTTGGACGTCCTTACGTGACCTAATTACATGGTGCCATACGACACCGGAAATCGGAGCAACATACTTTGATATGATGGCTTGTGCGCTTTACTCAGATGTAAATTGGAAGTATATCATCGACAAGCTTGAAACGCAAACAGGCGTAACGATCCGCGCTTCAACAGATGACACCGGAGCATCATCTATGGGAGGAGACTGGTTCTTGGAGTCGCATACGGGCGTGAACCTGAAAACAATATATTTCACGGAGGCGATTGATACATATCAGGGGACGTTAAGAATTTCTAGTCAAAAACAAACTTATTCTAATTCTAAAGCATTTGCTCCAGGAGGTGTTCAGGCATGGGGTGAAAATGCAAATACTACCGGCCCGGGTAATATAACATATGTATCACAGAATTATGGAAACATATCATCGAATGTTATTGCGATATACTCTATCACTAGTGCGTTTGCTGCTTTAAAAACTGATGGAAGTGTTGTTGCATGGGGATTCGTGTATAATACTAGTGATGGTGGTAATACGAATTATCCAAATTCAAATGGAACAAATTTAACTTCGGGTGTCGTAAACATATATTCTACATTATATGCATTTGCAGCATTAAAAAGTAATGGTAGTGTTTTTACATGGGGTGACACAACTTATGGTGGAAATTCAAGCTCTGTGAGTTCAAGTTTATCATCTGGTGTAGTTGAAATCTATTCTAATAATACTGCTTTTGCAGCATTAAAAAGTGACGGTAGTGTCGTAACATGGGGAAACATATACGATGGTGGATCTTTGAATAGTGTGTACTACAATAACGGATGGACCTATACTTCGGTAGCGGATAAGGTAACTTCTAATGTGATTAAGATATACACTAATAATAGTATATTTGCAGCTTTGAAAAGTGATGGAAGCGTTGTTACATGGGGGAGGAGGGATTATGGGGGCAGTTTGGATATTGTGACATACAGTAATGGTACATTGGTCTTTACTTCAGTAGCGAATAATTTAAGTTCTAATGTAGTTGCAATTTATTCTAATAATTATGCACTTGCTGCTTTGAAAAGTGATGGAAGTGTTGTTACATGGGGGAATGCAGCAAACGGGGGCGATTCAAGTTCAGTGGCAGGAAGTTTAACTTCTAATGTAATTGCAATATATTCAACGAATTACGCATTCGCGGCATTGAAAAGTAATGGAAGCGTTGTCGTATGGGGAGACCAAAACAACGGCGGTAATTCAAATTATCCTAGTTCAAATGGTTCAAGTTTAACTTCTAATGTCGTTGCAATATATTCGACAGATTACGCATTCTCGGCATTGAAACGAAATGGAAGTGTCATTACATGGGGTGGTGGTAATGCTAGTATGCAAACATTCTCTTCTGAATCAAATACAACTGTTTCAGTTAGTTCAAATTTGACGTCAGGTGTAATCATGATATATTCCAATAGTGGTGCATTTGCAGCATTAAAAAGTGATGGTAGTGTTGTGACATGGGGAGACAGTTTATATGGTGGAAGAATGAGTGTTAATATTAGCATTACTCCTAATGTGGGAGATACAGCGCGTTATGTTAATTCAATAAGTAGTCTTTTAACTTCGAATGTTGCTGCAATTTATTCTAATTATTATGCATTTGCTGCTTTAAAAACTGACGGCAGATTGGTTGCGTGGGGATATTCAGATACATTTGTTCACCCTCATTTTTTTATAAACTATGGTTATGGTGGTGATATATATTCACAAGGCTCTACGGCGGGCAGCGCTTTATCATCAGGTATTATTAGTGCTTATTTTACCAACCGTGCAGGGGCGGCTATAAAAACAACCAGTACAGTATTTGATCTCTCAATGTCATACTATTCGGATATGGATCGATATGATATTCTCCGTAGAAAAGAAAATCGTCGCATTGTGAACCTGACACTACTCAACAATAACATTTTTACGTTATCAAAAGTGCGTGATATTCAAACCTTTAATCCAAATATGCCTACAGATAAAATACTTCGTATTATTGTTCCAGATTACAATACGTCTATATATTCGTCTCTGACATATTCCATAACATCAACCGCCACATTAATACCCGGTTCTATTCATTATATAATTGCTTGTGATGAAGCTGAACCTGTTAATATTTCTGGAGTGACGCTTGTGAATTACGGAACATATGTTTATCGCCTAGAGACAGATAATACATATACTAAACTAACATACACAGTAATTAATGGAAAGCAATATTACGTATACGGTGGTGATGGTATAAATTCAAGCGGTATCGCGCTTGTTACACTCTACCCTTCACCCACTCTCTCCAATTTCCCAAACATCACCAAAGTCTCCAACGCGCCTCCATTTCAAATCACACCCCCCACAAGTAACAGTAGCGCCGGATTTTCATATACAAGCAGTAATACAAGTGTCGCAACTATCGCCGGAACTACTGTGACCATGACTGGATTCGGCACCAGCACCATCACTGCTATACAGGACAGCGATAATACGAATTACGGTAGCGGTACTATAACTGCCACACTCACCACGACCTCCGCCAACTATTTCGGCGCAGATCTGTCCGGCGCCGATTTCACAAATGTATCTCTGTATGGCGCTATTCTCAATCTCGCAAACCTAACCAATGCAATATTCGTATCCAGCGACCTATCCGGTGCAAACCTCACGAATGCAACCCTCACCAATATTCTCTCGCGCGGCGTCATCGGGCTCACCACCGCCACTCTCCCCACCGGTTACGTCGGCCGCGGAGGCGCCATCTTCGGCAATAATGTCCGCATCACCAGTGCAAATCTAACGAATGCAGATCTCTCAGGTATCCTTTTCACAAATTCGGATGTATCGGGCGCGATCTTCACCGGCGCAACACTGACGAATATACGCACCGCAGGTCTCACCGGTACCGCCACTGCGACCCTCCCCACCGGATATGTATTCCGTAATGGCGTCATTGTTGGACCTAACGTTTCGCTTCAAGGATCCGCACTTTCCTCCATGGATCTATCAGGGATATCCATTGCAGGGACAGACCTTTCAGGTACCGTTCTAACCGGCGCCAACCTGACAAATCTCGTAACAGGTAATCTACGTAATGCATCCGTCACGGCTACACCGCCGACAGTATTACCTACGGGTTATATCTTTTATAATAATTTCATCGTCGGTCCCGCTGTTAATCTCTCGAACACGGCACTTTCAAACCTGGATATATCCGGCGCAGGGGTCGCAGATCTCACGCGAACCCGTCTCACCTCCGCCAACCTCACGAATGCTTCGCTATTCAACATGGATATTAGTGGAGTGGATCTCTCAGGTGCAACCGTCACCGGTATACGCAGTTTCGGTCTTACAGGTGGAACTGCCGCAGCCACACGTCTCCCCACTGGGTATTTCGCGCGGTCAGGTACAATAGTCGGTCCCGCTGTCAATCTCACGTCGCTCACAATCCAAGACATCGATCTTACAGGCGGGATCACATTGACCGGATCCAATTTCACGAATACAGACATCAGTGGTGCATCCACAAATCTATCAGGAATCATAACAGGGAATCTTACTGGTCTAGATACCACAACACTCCCGATCGGGTACGTGGCACGAAACGGATTCATTGTAGGACCCCGTGTCATTCTCCGCGGCGCCAATCTCTCGAATCAAAACCTCACCGGCATCGATCTATCAGGTGTCGACCTCTCCGGCGCCAACTTGACCAATGCGATCCTGACAAATACGAATGTCACCAGCACCAACTTCACAAATACAACACTCACTGGTATCCTAACGGGCGGCATCACAAATGGTTCCACTGTTACAACACTCCCCGCGGGTTACTTCATCCGCGGCGGATTTATTGTGGGCCCCAGCGTGAATCTCACGAGCGCAGCAGCAACAGGAATCGATTTATCGGGGGTAACCATAACTGGTTCAACGATGACAAATGCGGTTCTCACTGGCGGAACCATGACAAGACTCACTACAGGAAGCCTCGTAAACCTAACAACTGCTACGCTACCGACCGGCTATGTTGCCCGAAATGGATTCATCGTTGGACCGTCGGTGATACTGCGTAGTGCAAATCTCTCGAACACGGACCTCTCCGGCATCTCGATCGCAGGTTGTGATATATCGGGTACGAATCTCTCAGGCACCACCATAACGAATCTCATCTCTGGAGGGTTATTAAATTCATCATTCGCAACACTTCCATCAAGCGACTACGTGATTCGCAATAATTACATCGTAGGTCCGAATGTGAATTTAACATCGTCGGATTTGTCAGGACAGATTATTTCGAAATTTGACCCGAGACCTGTTACAATACCTGATTTTTATGCAGCATACGGAATAATGACTTCTGGAACATCATTTACATTGAATGGGTGGACACTAATCGCATCAGTTGGAACATATGGAAATGAAGGATTAGCATCATTATTGACAAGTTATCCGCCAGTAATATACATACCAGGGGGAAACCCTAGGCTAGCCGGGTTTTTAACTTCTACAGCGACAATTGGAATTATATCACCAAATCCAATATTAGTTACCAGTTTTGAGTGGTATGGTACTTACAGTACTGGTTTTGGATCTACGAGAAATGCTAGAACTGTAAATTTGTATGGATCAAACGCAAATTTATCCGGGAATTGGGGATCTGTTAGTAGTCAAACACTATTATTGAGTTTTAATGTACCAAGTACGTCAGATACTCCTATTCCAAATATATATTCATTTAGTAATTCAACCAAATATACTTCATACTATTTTCAAATTACGAGTAATCATGGTGATTCATCCGTTAAGGTGGGAAGTATTAACTTAATTATTTCACCTGAAAATACCATTACAACTTTTTCAGTTGCCGGTGCGAACCTCACAAATGCAAACCTAACAAATGCGAGTATTGCATATACAACTGTAACAAATACAAACTTTAATGGTGCAACCGTTACAAACTTAATATGCGGAGGTAGTCTCACTGGTATCGAGACAGCGACACTCCCTTCTGCCGCATATGTACCCCGACCGACATACGGATACTTCTTTGGCCCGCGAATCATCACGCAAAACGCGAATTTCACAAGCCTAGACCTTTCTGGGGTTTCTCTCGTTGGCGCCAACTTTGCAAGTTCAAATCTGACAACTGCAACGCTAACGAATGCTGATATATCCGGCGCAGTTTTCACCAGTTCAACACTGACTGGTATCATCACAGGTGGACTTAGTTCTGGATCAGGAGGTATTACCGCGCCAACCCTACCTTCTGGATATTTCGTGCGCGCAGGTTTTATTGTCGGACCAAACGTGAATCTGATAAACGCCAATCTTTCAAATACGGATTTAAGCGGAGTATCGCTTGTTGGCGCTTCAATGGCCGGCGCAAATCTACTCGGCGCCAACCTAACACGTCTTACATCCGGTTCAATCACTGGTACAGATTCCGTTGCACTTCCAACTGCATATGTTGCGCGAAATGGGTACTTTCTTGGACCGTATGTATATATTCGTGGTGTTACAGTGGACTTTATTGGTATTGATATAACAGGTCTTCAATTAACGGGTGCTGACTTATCCGGGTGTGTGTTTTCGAATTCGATCTTTACAAATGTCGATATTTCCGCGACCAATCTCTCGCGAGTTACATTAACAGGAGTTGTCAGTGGTGGAGTTACCGGTGGAACATCGACAGCCCTCGTGATGCCAACTGGATATGTCGTACGCGGCGGATTCATTCTTGGAAACGGTGTATCCATTCCCGGAGCCAATCTCTCAACACTAAATCTAACGGATGTTATACTAACGAATGCAAATATCGACACAGTAGATTTCACCGGAGCGACGCTTACAAGGCTAGTTACGGGCGGGCTCTTAAATGCGAATACGGCGATCATCCCCGCAGGCTATGTCATTCGCAGCGGTTTTATTGTTGGGCCAGGTGTATCTCTTGCGAGTGCGGCCTTGACCAATGTGGATCTATCTGGAATATCACTCACAAATACTATAATGACAAGCGCGAATATAAGCGGTGCGTCTACAATTCTAACGCGTGTAGTATCGGGAGGTATTACAGGGCTTGATACAGCAACATTACCGACGGGTTATGTCGCACGAAACGGGTTTATCATCGGTGCACGTGTGAATGCGGTAGGAGCGGCCTTATCCTATCAATCCATTACAAGTGTAAATATGACAGATATTGATTTATCGGGAGCGACACTCACTGGTGCCAACTTTTCATCTTCAACATTAACAAATGCAAATATGACAAATGGAGTCATGAATTCAGTAACCTTTAATGGGGCAACCATGATCAATGCAACATTATCAAGCGCAGTGTTATCTTCAAGTAATTTCACATCTGCAAATCTCACTGGTACAGTATTGATATCCGCCAATATGACGAGTACTACGCTGACATCAGCCAATATGACAAATGCAAACTTAACTAGCGCATTTTTAAATAGCGCAACATTAACATCATCTACGCTGACAAATGCGAACCTCACCGGTGCAACCCTAACTGGCGCAACATTAACATCATCTACGCTAACAAATGCGAACCTCACCGGTGCAACATTGACAAATGTGGTGATTCAAGGAAATATCGTGGGTGTAACAACTGCGACTCTTCCGACCGGATATGTTGCACGTACAATAAACACTGCAAATAACGGGTTTATTTTTGGTCCACGTCTAATCATTCAAAGTTCTACGCTCACAGGTGTAGATTTATCAGGCGTCGCGCTTACAGGCGCAAATTTCGCAAGCAGCAACTTCACAAACGCCAATATAACAAACGCCGACATATCCGGCGCAGTTTTCTCAAGTACTACGCTTACTGGTCTCCGTAGTGGAGGACTGACTGGTGCAGCTACAGCAACAATGAATAGCGGTTATATTGTCCGTAATACCGGTAATATTAGCGGCAGCGGATTCATGATCGGTGCAGGAGTCAATCTAAGCAACTCGGACTTATCAGGTATAGACATGACCAGTATTAACCTTACAAGTACAAATTTCATTAATGCGAACATGACTAATACGACTCTTCGTAACGCAACGCTTACAACGGCAAATCTCTCGAATGCAAATATCACTGGTATTCTTACAGGTGGTATATCTGGACTTACAACGGCTGTACTTCCATCCGCATCCTATGTTGCAAGAGGTGGTGGTGGGTCGGTAGGTCATATCGTCGGTCCGAATGTGCGTCTCATCAGCGCAAATTTGTCTGGTACAGATCTAACGGGCCTCAACATAAGTGGATGTGACATCTCTGGCGCGAATTTTTCAGGCGCAACAGTAACCAGAATACGAAGCGGTGGTCTATTGAATGCGACCGGGGGATCTGGCGCAACAATGCCGAGTAGTTTATATGCAGTTCGCGGAGGATTCATGATTGGCCCGCTCGTATCTCTCGTAGATGCAAACTTCACCGGAATTGATCTATCTGGAACGAATATGTATGGCGCGGACATCAGTGGCGTTGTCATTACATCAACGACCAACGTGACCAATCTAGTAACGGGTGAATTGTATAATTCCGGATTCGCAGTCTTACCATCGAACTATAGTATGTATAATACATATATTGTAGGTCCGACAGTAAATTTGACCTCTGCAAACCTACGAGGTATTTCATTAAATGGTATTTCTATATCAAGGGCCAATCTCTCGAACGCAAACTTGACAAACGCCACATTTACAGGCGCAGACATTTCTGGTGCGAATTTGACAGGCGCAAACCTCATAGGCGTAATATCGACTGGTGGTGGAATTATTGGAGTTCCATCATCATTCCCTACAATTGGGGCGAGTGACGGGGGTGGAACCTGGGCTATTCGTAACGGGTATTTGCTCGGACCAACCGCAATAGCAAGATCGGCAGATTTCTCTGGTTCATTTGACCTTTCTGGTATTAATTTACGTAGTTGTGATGTATCAGGAACAAATTTTACAGGTGCTACATTTGGAAACAATAATGTCAACGGTGCAAATTTCACAAATGCAACCCTCACGGGTGTAACAAGTATAGGTCTCGTTGGTACGGCAACATTCGCCGGCACTTCCGCAAGCTATACGATAAGAAGCGGATTCATTGTTGGTCCAAGTGTTATTCTCTCGAACAGGACACTCACCGGCATAAATCTGTCGAACATTGAACTTACAAGCGCCAATTTCACCAGCGCAAACCTTACAAATGCAATATTCACCGCTGCCGACATATCCGGCGCCATTTTCACGGGCGCAACCTTCGCTGGCGTGAGTTCCGGGCAAATAGTTTCTCCGGACGCGCAATCAGGCGTGACCTTTCCAACGAATTTCGAATTGAGAGGCGGTTTTATTGTAGGTCCGGCATGCAATCTCTCAGGTGGGAACTTAACAAATGTAGATTTATCAGGCGTAAACTTGGCAAACGCCACCATAACAACTTCTACAAATCTATCGAACACATTAATCGTAGGCGCCACACTTACCGGGATTACATTTACGACAATTCAGAAATCGCAACTTCGGCGAAACGCGGCGAATGTAGCGGCGGGGATCGCAGGACTCACTATAACTACGATGACACCGAGTGATCTGGTTTCATTGAATACAGCGATACGCCCTACTGACGTGATTCGACTTGCTGGCGGTGTTGATGTGTATTCGCCGACCATTGGTGGTGGCGATGGCGGAACCACGGTGGTTTCGAATTTCACCACGGATGCGGATATAACTAGGGGGTTTTATGTAGATATTCCAAACAACACGGCATTTCAAATAACAGGAAATAATGAGGGAGATAATAAGCAGTATATTAGTACTGGCGCAACAGGCAGCGGCGTTATAACCGAAGCTGATGGATCGCAGAATACGGTGACCGTTATTCGGATTCGTAATACGGCATACCGTGTATATAGTGGATCTCTTATTGGGATTCCATTATCCATCGATGAATTTAAGTTAAGTGGGATTGGCTTATATGATATTCTTATAGAAGGTGAATATGGTAATGCACCACGCGGAAGCACTGGACCAAGAGGATTTCCAGGTACAAATGCAATAGATGGCGCAACGGGTCCGACTGGTCCTGCTGCTCCATTCGATGGTGCAACGGGCGCAACCGGTCAAGTGGGATCGACCGGACCGAATGGATATACTGGCGCAACCGGCGAAGACGGACGTACCGGACCAGATGGCGTAACAGGGCATACTGGAATTCGAGGTCCAAAAGGACCGCCGGGTGTAGCGACTGAATCAGGTGCAACAGGACCAACCGGACCTGACGGAGATACTGGACCAACCGGTCCACGTGGTATTCCTGGTGTCGCTGAATTCATAGGTCCAACCGGTCCCGCTTCCTCCATTATGGCATCGACCGGACCAGATGGGGTATATACGACACAGGGCGCAACCGGAGCAACTGGAGCAACCGGACCCACCGGAGAGTATGCAGTATGGAAGTATTATACCTACCCCGATGAACTAGGAGGAAACCTAGGAAACACAGGAAGCACTGGCAGTATTTATTATGAAGGACGGGTGGCGATTGGAAAACCTGCACCAGACGGAGCATTTGCGCTGGATGTAAGTGGTAGTATCAGGTGTATTGGTATAAATAATGTGAGTGATTATAGAATTAAGGCGAATGTGCGCGATATCTGCGACTCACCAACGATGACAGAATTACGCGGTGCTCATTATTTTAATACACTCGCAAATAAATACGAATACGGATTCATCGCACATGAAGTGCAAGAAAAATATCCTGAACTTATTTACGGGACAAAAGACCATGAAACAGAGTTACAGTCTGTGGACTACCGATCGATGTTTGCCATTCTTGCGAAAGACATACAAGATCTCAAGGCCAGAGTGAAGCGAATCCGGTTAGATTGATAGATTGACCGAAGAATATTCTTATGTTAGTATAGTAGCGTAATATCTATAATAACATACAAAATAGACAAACCCTCAAACGCGATCATCATGACAAGTCCTACGAGACTACTTCTTATCGATAGTCGAATTACCGACATCGATGGAATTGTAAATGCGACGAACGAGAGAACATGTTGTCTTGTATTCAATTACTTTCATGATACGTATGATACAATCATATCCAAACTCCGCTTTTTTAACCCAACCAACCGAATCATCTATGATAATTTCTATTACTCCGAACCGCAATTCCCAACACAAATCGACGCATCACATAATCATTGCACACCATGCGATGATCTTGAGATGTCAGATATTGTATTATTACCTGATACAGTTAGAGCCCAATATTTATTTTCAAGCAATGACGAAAACGTGGTGACGACGACCACGACCACGCCGTCACTTGTATTTTTTCAACGTTCAACTACATCAGACAAACCGCAACTTCACGTATATATAAATGATCTCGATGAATTCTACGAATTAGGCATTGAACTTGGAGAAACTTCCAGTGAAATACTAGCATTCGAAAATATAGGTATTATTCAACATGCCGGGTTTTCTGACCGTGGATATAAACTCATCGATGCAGAACCATATTATGGATCTATCATAAATGTCGAAGACAGGGAACCCCTATTGTATTCATGGTCAGGTTTTATCACATTTATAAAATCTTTATTTCATCTTTCACCAACACCTGCACAAAATGATACACATACATTAGACCTTATGGCGTGCGCGTTATACAGCGATCCAAACTGGAGATATATCATAGATCGACTAGCCGATGAAAATCAAATAACGATACGCGCATCACTGGATAATACTGGATCACAGACAATCGGTGGAAACTGGATATTGGAAGCGAGTTCAAGCTCGTCAGAAACAACCGACCTTACCACTGTTTATTTTACGCAAGATATCGCGAAATGGAAGTATGTACTCGGAACCTATATCGACAATCGATATACTACTCTGCGATTCAATAACAGTATGTATGCGAATCGATCACATAATGACTTATTTAATATATCTGGTGGAACCAAGGAATTCACGATCGAAACATGGTACTATGAAACGTCGTACAGCAGTAATGCGACTATCGTTGATAAAGCAAACTATAACTTTTTACTTCAAGTGCGAGCAAATGGAACAGGTGGACTTGGTTTTTATAATCCAAATCTTGGGTGGGTATATGGGGATTTGGCGGGAATTCCAACCCAGCAATGGTGTCACCTTGCGATGGTACGTACAAGTACTACATTAAAATTCTTCCTGAATGGTGTTTTGAAACAAACATTATCGATGACTACATATCTTTCTGAAGGCAATAGCAATTTCGCAATTGGACAGCAAAGTCCCGACGGTTGTAATTGTAACTATATGAAATCAGGATGTTCAATGTACAACTTGCGTATATGGAATGTCGCCCGAACAGACTCTCAAATCCAGATGTATCGGAATACAATCCTACCAAATAATACGGCGAATCTAGTTGCGAATTATCTTTTATCAGATGGTACGCAAACACTAACTGATCGCACAACAAATGCGCTTCATACGACTATTCAGAATTATAGTTCGGGGCAGTGGATCACAAACACACTCGAAATACCGAATATTGGTTTTCTCATTAGTAACGGTTATAGTCTCCGAACATACAACTCGACACCATTGAACGCAGTATCCCATTTCGGAAATATTACGTATACTGATTTTTCAGGCGTAGATTTGTCTGGCGTAAATTTTGCAAATGCCGATATGACTGGTTGCAATCTGACAAACGCCAATCTAACAAACGCAAATCTTACAGGAACAATATTAATAAATACTACATTGACGGGGGCAATTACAACTGGATCAACTATTTCACAAGCCATTACGACACCGTCATCGGTTCTTCTATTTGATGGTACTGATGATGCAGTAAATGTTGGAATTCCTACGTGGACGTATTCTACACAATTCCGAACAACAATGACGGTGGAATGTTGGTTCCGAACATCCGATACGAATAATCAAAAAGGTAGTGCGACACTAGTCGCGCGATATAATACTCCTCCAAGTACATCTCAGTTTTTGCTAGGGGTTGGTGGAACTGCCAGTGTAACATTTGCGCTTACAAACACTTCTGGTACATGGTTTCAAGTGACGAGTCCATCTACGTACAAAGACACTCTTTGGCATCATGCAGCAGCAACCTATGACTCTAACACAGGTATTTCATCCGTATATGTTGATGGTATATTAGTAAATAGTGGAACAAATGCAAGTTATGGTTTGCTTTCAAATAATACAACAACACGTTTAACTCTTGGTAATGATGATGCAGGTACTTCACCAAATAATCAAACCGACCGCCAATTCCGCGGTTCATTATCCGATGTGCGTATATGGAATGTCGTCCGATCTGCCGCGGATATCTCAAATAATTATCGAAAGCGACTCGTGGGAAATGAAACGGGTCTCCTTGGATACTGGGAACTAAATCATGGATACGGAACGGGATGGGGGTCGTATTCGAATGCATCGGATAACACAACTAACCGCGCACACGGAACATTGACCAACTTCGCATCACCATCCACGAGTTGGACGTTATCAAATTTATATTTTCAACCTCGTATATCGAATATCGTATTAGGACCTTATAATGGCACTTACGGGATACTCGATGCTTCATTTTCTTTTGTTGATCCAAGTTCAAATAGTTTGGGGGATTTTACGTATTCTATTAATTCGTTAGCTGTAACGCTAAGTAATGGTGCAGCAACTAGAAAAACTATATATACGACAAGTGGAGCAATAACGATTCCTACATTGACAACCTATGAATTTCCCGCTATTGCATATTTATCTGACTGGAAGATAGACATCAGTTTTACAGTAACCGGTGGAACTGGCACGATGCGTGCGATTATAGGTGATATGTATAATGAAATTAATTCAGGCCGTGGGTGGGGATTATCGGTTTCAAGCAGCAACAGAATTCAATGGAGTTGGTTGTCAACAACTAACGACCCGTTTATACATGTTATTTTAAATACACCATATGTTCTAACAGCCATACAAAGTGCCGGAGTGTTATCATTATCATTAGTTAACGTATCTGGAGAATATAATAACAGTCTTTCAATAAGCAACCTAGTTGCGTTTTACCCATTTGATTCAAATGGGAATGATACTTCTACAAATAACAATAACCTTACCAACTATAACACCGTAACATATAACACAAGCGATTATAGGCGCGGAACGGGTGCTGCATCGTTCAACGGTAATAGTTATTTCGAGTGTGGAAATGATGGACGATTTTCGCCTGATAATTTTACGGTCGCCTGCTGGATAAAACCAGTAGATAGTGGTGGAAACTTTCAAGCGATCGCATCTTGTCGTGATGGCGGTAGTTTAAAAGGATGGATTATGTATATAAACCCAAGTAATAGTTTACAATTTTGGACCGGTGGCGGGGGGTTTTGGTCTGGTGTAGATGTACCGTTATTTTATGATTTCGGGACATTAAATACGTGGGTACATGTCGCATTTACTCTTAGTAAATCGTCTGGTGCGCTTGTTATGTATATAAATGGTACCTTAACATCAACGTTATCAAGAACATATGTAAATAATACATTCTTAAATTTACGTATTGGTGCGGGAGCAAACGAAGGAGGGGCTAGTTTCATTGTAAGGAACGGTACTCTTATAGATGAATTCCGGTTTTATAACAAGGTACTAACTGATTCAGAAATAAGCAGTATTGTTGCCGGCTCCACATATAATTCATCGTTCAGTGTTGGAAGCAACCTAATCGGAAAAGGTCCAGTAACAATTGGTGGGTGGCGAAATAGCGCCAGTGAAAATTTCCCAGGAACGATATCGTATGTAAATGTCTCCGTTCCAACAAACGTGCGTCTAGCTACATTTAGTGAGGGTACGGGTGGAACACCCGCAATAGTAACTGCAACCCAAAGTGCGTATTTAGACACAGGTATTGGAACACAAACTGCAAGTTTGATCGTAACTTCTAATTTTTCAACATTGTTTCAAAGCATAACAAAATACATTTTAGATAGCTCATTTTCACTTGTTGTACCAGTGTCTGTTAGTAATGGTGCGTTTTCATTTACAAGTAGTAACGCGAGTGTTGCAACAATAAACCCCCCTATCACTATAAACGCATTACATTTTGACGGTAGTCAGAATTATGTAGATTTCTCTGCAAATATAACAGAATTCGGAAAAGCTAGTTTTACGATAGAATGTTGGGTGAAAACAAGCGGAACGAGTATGGGACTATTAAATTGTCAAGACAGCGATTCAACTTGGGAATCGGGTGAAAAATCATTGTATATTGATGCAAGTGGTATACCAGCATTTGTCGGTTTTGGTAATGATTATATTTATTCAACAATCGCAGTAAACGACAATGCATGGCATCATATCGCGGTGACATGGGCGTATACGTCTGGAACAAGTGGGACTGCTGCGATTTATATCGATGGTATAAGTGCAACAAGCACAGTTTATACTACATATCCAGCGTATGCTGCGAATAATAATAACACAGGAACATTTGTATTCGGAAAACCTAATTATTTTGAATCCTTGAATTATTTCAATGGCTCGGTTTGTGAGTTACGTGTTTGGAATGTTGCGCGTTCAGCTGCGCAAATTTTCCAGAATTATCGACGTTTACTAACTGGTAATGAAACGGGTCTTGTGGCGTATAATCGATTCAACCAAGGAACCGCCAGTGGAACAAATACTGAAATAACAACAGTAGTAAACAATGATCTAAGCGGGGGTTTCACCGGTACATTGAATGGAAATTTTGAATTAACAGGATCATCGTCAAACTGGGTATCCGGTATTTCTATACGTCCCGAAAATGATGTGAATGTTATTGGCATAGGAAGTGCAATTATTACTGCAACGCAAGAAGCTACCTCAAATTATTTATCGGAAATAGCAAGAGCAACCATCACCGTAAATCGTATTCCAGTAACATATCAGGCGATTTCTCAGGTAACAAAGACATTTAGTATAGATATATCATTTTCATTGACCGACATCATAACAGGAATTAGTACTAGTGGCGGAGCATATACTTTCACAACAAATAGTAATGCGATTACGATTAATGGTGACGTAGCCACAATCAATGCATATACACCATCGGCGATTACTATTACAGCGTCTCAAGCAGAGACTAACATTTATACTTCAGGAAGTACACCAATTACAGTTCTAGTGAATCGAACGAATCCAACATTAGGTACATTTACCTTAGGTCCAGGGTTAGGAGGCTATGACTTAGTAGATGGATCATTTGCACTTGTGGATCCATCATCAAATAGCTCTGGTGCATTTTCGTACACAACAGATAATTCAGGTATTGCGGTTATAACAACTTTAACTCCAAGTTTATTTACCACAACAAATCTATTGGCGCGTTATGATGCATCAAATCCATCATCTTATACGATAAGTAGTGGGAATGTATCACAATGGAACGATTTAACAGCGAATGGTTATCATTTCAACACTGTATGGGGAAATGCGCCGACATTATCAACCATAAACGGTCTTCCAGCAATGGAATTCAATTCAAGTAAAGGCATGTATCGTACAAGTGTTCCACTGAATACGAGCGTAACCGTATTTATGGTTATACGGTACTCTGCATCAATAGGTTCGTGGGGAAATTTCATGCACCATGGTCATCACGACAACGATTGGTCAATGCGAAAATCAAATGATAATGGAGGTAAAGTTGGTTTTCATACCAACAATGATAACTATACAGTAATGACGTCTCTTGTGGATGGAATGTCATATATTTTGATAGGAAGGTTGTCTGGAGGTTTGGTAGATTATTGGGCATATCCTTTGAATGGATCACCACATATACAACGTAACGTGTATATGTATAGTAGTATATCAAGTGGTAATAAAACACTATATGTTGGACTTTCAGATTCGTATGAGCCTTGCAATGGTAGAATAGGTGAAATTCTTTATTACAATACATCAATTTCCGACGCAGATGTTAGTTTAAATCTTTTATATTTACAAAACAAATGGTTCAATAATATTGCGATAGGAGTAGGAAAATACGTTACATTTGTTTCAAATGGAATTACGAACATTAATGCGATACAAGAAGCATCGGGAAATTATCTTTCAAGAACAGTAAGTTCTGAATTACGAATTGGGCAGCCAGGAGTTGCGCCAACACTTTCGTCGTCAACATTTACGGTTGAATCATCTAAAATTTATGGAGACGCATCCTTCGCGGTGACAACACGTCCTACAAGTAATAGTAGTGGTGCAATTACGTACAGTAGTAGTAATCCATTAGTGGCGACAATTGATATTTCTGGAACTGTCATCAATGTAATTGGTGTAGGTACTGTGACCTTTACTGCGACTCAAGCGAGAGTGAAAGGGTATTTTATGAGCGCAACCATAACAAGTAATACGCTTACTGTAGCTAGAAAAGCGATTACGATAGGAGCGTTGACATTACCGGCCAATCATTTCAATAATAATTCATTCGTTTTGCCGAGACCTACCTCAACAATAACTAGTATATCGACGATAACCTCCACTGCTGGTGTGATGGTTGATCCATCTGATGTGAATGTAGTCGTATATGGAGATTCATGGACAAAACGAGGAGGAGATATAGATGGTGAAACAACCGGTGATCAGAGTGGATATAGTGTCGCAATTTCAGCGGATGGCACAATTATCGCAATTGGTGCACGATTTAATGATGGGTCTGGAAACTTATTGTCGGATAGTGGACATGTCCGCGTCTACAGATACAATCCTAATAAAACCACAGCAAACAGTTCCGGTCCTGTAGGATGGGATCAAATCGGCGGGGATATTGACGGTGAAGCAAGCACCGACTATAGTGGAACGAGTGTCAGTCTCTCTGCGGATGGAACTGTGCTAGCTATAGGTGCTAACCAAAATGACGGTGCAGGTTCTGATGCCGGCCATGTCCGCGTTTATAAATACAATGCTAGCAAAACAACCGCGAATAATGTAGGTCCGATAGGATGGGATAAACTAGGAGGTGACATCGATGGCGAGTCTTCCGGCGATCAAAGTGGAGGAAATGGCTGGAATTCAGAAAGTATTAGAATATCTGCAGACGGAACAATCGTTGCAATTGGCGCACTCAACAATAGTGGAAACGGAACGTATAGTGGTCATGTTCGCGTATATAAATACAATGCTAATAAAGGATCTGCGAATGGGTTAGGTCCGGCTGGATGGGATAAACTAGGGGGTGATATTGATGGTGAGGCATCATATGACTATAGCGGATATGCTGTTAGTTTGTCGGCAGATGGTACTACCTTAGCAATTGGAGCATTTGGTAATGATGCAACAAGTACTGAAGCAGGGCATGTTCGCGTGTATAAATATACACCAAGCAAAACAGTTGCGGTAACGAATCAAACAGACGCATCATTTGGCCCGATTGGTTGGAATCGTCTCGGTGCGGATATTGACGGTGAAGCTTCATATGATCGTAGTGGAACCGGTGTTAGTCTTTCTGCGGATGGAACTGTGCTGGCAATTGGAGCTCATCAAAACAATAGTAATACTGGCCATGTTCGCGTATATAAATACACTCCAACCAAAACAGTTGCGGTAACCAGTCAAACAGACGCATCATTTGGTCCGATTGGTTGGAATCGTCTCGGTGCAGATATCGACGGTGAAGCATTCAACGATTACAGTGGTGCAGATGTTGCTCTTTCAGCGGATGGTACAATTATTGCAATTGCAGCATCTCAAAATGACGGGACCGCAAGTGATGCCGGGCATGTTCGCATATATAAATATACGCCAAGTAAAACTGTTGCTGTAACAAATCAAACCGACGCGTCTTTCGGACCGATTGGATGGACTCGTCTTGGTCTAGATATTGATGGCGAAGCTGCCAATGACTGGAGTGGTCAAACGGTGGCTCTTTCTGCAGATGGAACAACCGTTATTATTGGTGCACGTTACAATGATGGAACCAGTGGAAACACATCTGATAACCGCGGTAGTGCTCGTGTATATAATATTTCAACAACAAATACCTTATCATATTCGAGTAGTAACTCGTCCGTCGCAGATATTTATGGAAATCTGCTTCTGATCAAAGGTGTCGACGGAACTAGTAATATAACTGCAACACAAACAGGAAATACGATATATGGTAAATTAGATGTCACTGGCACTACATATACTCTTGAATATAATACATTTACGTATACAAGTAGTAATACGAATGCAGCAACGGTTACTACAGCAGGTACAGTAACAAAGGTCGGGAACGGTAGAACTACATTTACCGCAACCCAAGTGGAAACTAGAAGTTTTCTAAGTGGTAGTACTACACTGCTTTATTATCCACCAAACCAGACCAACGTTGATTTTTCTGGCGTCAATCTCTCGAACATCGATTTTACAAACTTCAACTTTACGAATGCCAACCTTACAAATACGAATCTCAGCGGTTCAACAATTACTGGTGCTAACTTGACAAATACTCAGATCGTAGGTGCAAACATAACCGGTATCACGTTCACTGATACACAGAAACTTCAATTACGACAAAATGCAAATAATACCACAGCAAACATTGCAGCAATCGCACTTCCATCAACATTAACAACAAATAATATCATTTCGATTGTACCAGATTTGAAAACTTCTGACTTAATAAGTATTCAGACGATCAATGTTCTCACACCAGTAAATAATAGCGTAACAGTTACACCAAACCCGAGTGAAGGGTTTTATATTGGTGTAAATTCTAACATACCGGTTGAAATCAACGGTATAGTGTATCAATCCACCGGTAGCGGCGCGAATGGTCAAGTAGTCGACGAGAATGGAACACCAGTTAGTTTCATAAAGATTGGTGCAGTATTATACCGTGTTTACGCGGGTTCGATTATTGGTATTCCGGTTGACCCGGATTATTATAAAGTGAAATCGATTGGATTAGGGGTGGTATTAAAAGAGATTGCAATCGGAAGCAGTAGTGGTAATATGGGTCCAACCGGTGCGACTGGTCCTGTGGGGATTGCAGGTGTAAATGGTGCAACTGGTGCAACGGGTGTTTTTGGTTATCAAGGACTTACCGGTGCAACTGGACCACGAGGTACAACGGGCGCCCAAGGTCCGACTGGCGTTACGGGAGCATGGGGTGTAACTGGGTCAATCGGTCTCTTTGGTGCAAGTGGACCTACGGGACCCATGGGTCCCACTGGATCAAACTCGGGGAAAGGAAATACTGGTCCTACTGGTGTAAAAGGAATAACTGGATCCACCGGTATTATTGGTCCGCAGGGTGATTATGGCATAACCGGAAATACCGGCGCAACGGGTGCGATTGGGGCGACTGGGCCCTTTGGCGAAAGCGTAGACGTCGGAAACACTGGTGCAACGGGCGCCTATGGCGTGACGGGTGCGAGTCTCTGGAGCCGAAATACAAATAACATATACTACAGTCTCGGACGAGTAGGTATACAAACACCCCATTCAACATCTGCATCTACACAATATCTAGTGGATGTCGGCGGAAATATAAAAACAACAGGAGTAATGAATATCAGTGATTATCGAATTAAGCACGACATCGTTTATTTGAATACAGATGCGACATCTCGAGAGATTTTATCGAATCAAATACGGCAGTTACGTCCAGTGATGTTTCAGAACAAGACGAAAAATAATGCATGGGAATACGGGTTTATCGCACATGAAGTCCAGGCAATATTTCCGGAATTGGTGAATGGTGTAAAAGATACGGTTGGTGACTACCAAGCGATCAGTTATCACCAGCTGTTCGCGCTTTGTTGCGAAGAAATCAAGACATTAAAGAGCCGACTAGAAAAACTGGAACTCAAACGATTCCGATAAATATGTAATATTATATTATTCATATACATCAGTAGAATAATACAAAATATAGAATAATACAAAATATAGAATACATAACTAGTACCAATGACAGCCAAAAATATTATTCTCATCGATAAAAGAGTTCAGGATTACGAAACGATCATAAGTGCAACCAATCCTGAATTATGTATTCCGGTTTTGTTTGACTATTATACAGATACTATAGCTGATATCAAGGCTCAGATCTTGGAATCGTGTGTTTATGAAAACGAGGGAGTAACTGACAGGTGTATTGGCCTTATACAACATAATTATAATACACCATTTTATGATTTAGTTTCAACTTATAGTAATAATAGTGTAAGCAACAGTAGTATTATAGCGGGTGTGCAAATACAAGACCCAGAACTTTCAACATGGTCGTCATTACGCGAGTTGATCACATGGTGCGCGACAACACCGGAAATAATCGGTGTCAACGGCACGCTGTATTTTGATATGATGGCGTGTGCGTTATACAGCAATCCTGACTGGAAGTACATTATAGATACACTCGAGTTACAGATTCGCAGTGATGGAAGCAATGTAACAATCCGTGCATCTACAGATAACACTGGTTCTGCCACACTTGGCGGAGACTGGTACTTAGAATCTCATACAGGCGTGAACTTGAAAGAAGTTTACTTTACAGAAGCGATTGAGGAATATAAGGGTGTATTGTTTTTATATATTTTTAATGTTCGAGACTATCCAACAAAAAGTGTCGCAAGCGGAAGTGTCCTAACATGGGGAATGGAAGGAGGAAATTCAAGTTCAGTTTCAGGAAGTTTAAGTTCTGACGTGATTGCTGTATATTCTACAAATAATGCGTTCGCAGCGCTGAAAACCAACGGTAGTGTCGTTACATGGGGGAGTAGTAACGATGGCGGAAATTCAAGTTCAGTATCGGCAAGTTTATCTTCCGGTGTGATCGCAATATATTCTACATCCTATGCTTTTGCAGCATTAAAAAGTAATGGAAGTGTCATTACATGGGGATCATCATCGTATGGTGGAAATTCAAGTTCGGTGTCAGCCAGTTTAACTTCTGGAGTCGTAGCTATATATTCTGTACAAAATGCTTTTGCAGCCCTAAAAAATGATGGTAGTGTTATTGCATGGGGGGACGGATCTTATGGTGGAAATGTAAATTATCCATCATCAAATGGTTCAAGTTTAAATTCAGGCGTCGTAACTATATATTCAACATTATATGCTTTTGCAGCATTAAAAAGTAACGGAAGTGTTATAACATGGGGATATCCAGACTATGGTGGAAATCAAAATTATCCATCATCGAATAGTTCAAATTTAACTTCTGGGGTCGTAGCTGTATATGCAACATATCTTGCATTCGCAGCACTGAAAAGTGATGGTAGTGTCATTACATGGGGATATTCATCTTATGGTGGGAATTCAAGTTCAGTCTCATCCAGTTTAACTTCTGGAGTCGTATCTATATATTCTACATTCTTGGCGTTTGCGGCATTAAAAAGTAACGGTAGTGTGATAACATGGGGGGAATATTCTTATGGTGGAAATGTAAACTATCCATCATCAAGCGGTTCATATTTAACTTCTGGTATTGTAACTATATGTCCAAATTATTATTCATTTGCAGCCTTAAAAAATGATGGTAGTGTTTATACGTGGGGATACCCAGATTACGGAGGAAATTCAAATTCAGTGTCTTCCAATATATCGTCAAATGTTATAGAATTATGTGGAACACATGCGGCATTCTCAGCACTGAAAAGTAACGGTAGCGTCATTTCGTGGGGTAGTTATTATCATGGTTCAGATCAAAATTATCCATCATATAATAGTTCAAATTTAACTTCAGGTGTTACTGCACTCTATGCAAATACGTATTATGCCTTTGTAGCATTGAAAAATAATGGTAGTGCTTTTTCATGGGGATATTCAGATTACGGAGGAAATTCAAACTATCCATCATGGAATGGTTCAAATTTAACCTCAGGTATCGTCAATATTAATAGTACAGGTAATGCTTTTGCAGCAATAAAAACAACAGCTACTACATTCGACTTATCCTTTTCTTTTTATTCGAATATCGATCGTTACAATATTCTTCGTAGCAAAAAAAACAGACGTCATGTGAACCTGACATCACTAAACAATAATATTTTTACGTTATCAAATGCACGTGATATACAAAGCATCAATCCAAATATACCAACAGATAAAGTATTTCGAATTATTGTTCCAACGTATGTCGCTTCATCTTATTCAATTACATCAAGTATTACCATACCACCTGGATCTGAAAGTGTGGTTATTGCATGTGATGAAGGTGAACCAGTAACTATATCTGGTGATTCAACCTACATTAATTACGGTTCGTACGTATATCGCCGAGAGACGAACAATACGTATACAAAAATAGCCACAACCACCACCACGACAATTAATGGTTATCCATATGAATTATATGGCGGTGACGGCATAAATTCAAGCGGTATCGCTTTGTATTTGAAATTAATACCCGTTGTCATTACCAACTTTCCATCATCAGTTACAAAAACAAGTGTCATCGATGCTTCATTCGCATTAGTAGATCCGAGTTCAAACAGTCCAGTCGCCTTTGTATATTCATCATCCAATATAAGTGTTGCAACTGTTGCAGGTAATGTGGTGACCATACTTACACCTGGAACAACTACAATCACTGTAACACAAGAACAAAATAATACATATACTTCTGGTTCAGCGTCATTTATCTTGACAGTCAATGCTCCAAATTATAACGGCCTCTCGATTATAAACTCAAACTTTACCGGTAAAAATCTGATATCCGCAACATTTGTCGGTACAAACCTCACCGGTTCCATATTGACAAATGCGATTCTGACAAACGTCAATTTCACGAATGCAACGATTCGCGGGGTGACAACGGGTGGACTAACTGGGACATCCACGGCAATATTACCCTCAAGTGATTACTACTTCAAAGCGTCTGGATCGACAGCAGGACTTGCCGGGAATGACACATACATTATTGGTCCGTATGTTCGAATAACTGGAATGGATCTCTCGAACGTGGATATATCCAATATACCCACCGCGTCATTCACAGGTCTAATAACAGGCGGGCTACTAAACACGGAATCCGCAGTATTACCGACCGGTTATGTGTTTCGGACCGGGTATATTGTCGGGAACGGTGTTTCACTCGTAAGCGCTGCACTTACCGGACAGACATTCGAAGATCTCTCAATGCGCGGCGTCGATCTGTCAGGTGCCACATTAACAAGCACAACATTTACAAATACGGATCTATCCGGCGCCGCGATTCGCAATACAAATTTATCCGGTTTAAATCTCTCGACAGCGACGCTTACAAATCTTGCATCATCCGGATTGAACGGTGGAAGCGGCGGTAGCGCGGTTGTTTTACCAAGTGGATACTCGATTCTATCTGGTTGCATATTCGGTCCTAGTGTAAACATGTCATCGGTTGATCTCTCAGGTATCACAATATCCTCATCTCAATCCTGTAGTTCTGTGAATTTTTCATCTGCAAACCTGACAAATGCGGATTTATCAGGTGTAAATCTCTCGAACGCGAACTTCACCGGCGCAAATTTGACAAATGCAAACTTGTCAAACACAAACTTAACAGGTGTTACATTATCATCTACCCAAGCAGTACAACTTCTGCGTAATCCGGTTAATACATCCAACCAGACGATTCAAAATGCACTCAACCAATTACAGATATCCGATATACGTTCTACTTTTCCAACAATATTAACGATTGATATATTGGACTTAAATTCATCTGTTACAGTATTCACGCCCACAGTCGTTTCTGATTTAAATGAGGGAACCTTAACTGCGAACCCTACAAGGGCATTTTATGTGAATATTCCGCCTCTTGGAATAGGAGAAAGCACTACATTCATAATGAATATACAAACAATCGGCGTAATAAATAATCCGAGTCTTATAACTACTTATCCGTCTAAGACGTTCACCGTTACTCGAAGCTTGGTCGTTGGTGTGGATACAACTATAGTTAGAGACATAAGTACCAATACGGTTGTTTCGAATATATTGATACGATTAGGAAATATAGCATATAAGATACATGCAAATCAAGGGTTCGTTGCAGGAATTCCGTATGATATAAATTTGTATAAGATTGTAGATGTTGGATTATACGATATTTTAACACACAACGATTATTTAGACGGGCGAACCGGGACAACCGGTCCAAGAGGGACGATCGGTATAAGTGGTATAAATGGTGTATCTGGACCGACTGGCGCGGCATCACTTGATGGTGTGACTGGACCAGAAGGAATGATAGGTACGACGGGCGCAGAAGGCGCAACTGGCCCTTGGGGGCTCGATGGACCAACTGGTGTAGATGGAAATACGGGAATGACCGGACCAGAAGGTCCTGAGGGGGACGGAGGCACTGAAAGCGGAATAGGCTCGTATGGGCCAAATGGTATAGATGGTGGGATCGGTCCAACTGGAGAACAAGGTATCGCTGGCGTCATTATGAATACAGGACCAACTGGTATTGTGGGATCGACTGGACCGACCGGATTAAGCGGTGCAATTGCCGGTATTGGATCAACTGGGCCGTTAGGTCCTACTGGACCATTGAATATAGGTGTATGGACCGTTATAAACCCAGATACGAGCGAACCTACAACTGGTTATACAAATATTCAATATTCGATCACACCACTTGAAGAAGGAGGGGGTGACACACGCACAACCACACGAACCACTGTTGGAATCAATACAAGTGAGACATCCGTCGCCCTCGATATTCGATATACCATGGATATTAGCGGAAACATTAAAACCGTCGGAATGAATAGTGTTAGTGATTATCGTATCAAATCGAATGTATGTGATTTACCATCGGGTAAAACGGTAGACGGATTGAGACCGGTAAAGTATTTGAATACACTAACGGGTCGTGATGAGTATGGTTTTCTGGCACACGAATTGCAATCTATCTACCCTGAAATGGTGGTAGGGAATAAAGACGACAAGATTGGTTATCAGACGATCCAGTATGATCAGTTGTTCGCGATATTCATTGCAGAAATAAAGAAGTTAAGAGACGACGTAGCGGCGGCGGAGGAGGCCGCAGAATGAAGATTATGAGAGACGACGTAGCGGCGGCGGAGGAGGCCGCAGAATGAAGATTATGAGAGACGACGTAGCGGCGGCGGAGGAGGCCGCAGAATGAAGATTACTCAGACGAGTCCAAGAGATTATATAATTTGATACACAATGATATAAAATTATATTCGACAATACATATAAGAATGCCGGTGGATTATTCCAATCAAGATATAACCAACACCGATTTAACTGGTGCAGATTTAAGTGGCGGCAATTTTACAAATACCAATGCAACTGGTGTTGACTTCACCAATGCAGATATAACAAATGCGATATTTAAAAACACACTTATTGTCAGTGCGACGATAAATACGTTGACCTTTAGTAATTTACAGAAAGGTCATCTTCTTTTACGCGCGGCCAATAACACGATATCCGCGATTAACAACCTGACATCACTCACGCTCGCACAGTTTCGGACGATACAACCAGCAGTTTCATTGGACAGTATAACCACAATACAAAGTGTTACTGTAAAAATACCGAATAGTCAGGGGGAAGGATATACTGTCCCGGTATCTCCTCTCATCAATCAAATCGTGTGTATTTTCGTTGCGAACAACCAGAATATCGTGATTTCAAGTTCAGGTACAACGATACGAACCATACGTAACAATGGCACAGTAATTCAAGATGTCGATAATGCGAATGCTACGCTGACTTATTTGAAAGTGGGTACAGTGCCATATCGCGTAACCGCAGGAAACGGCGACGGTGCAATAGCATTGATTCCGTTGGATCTGAATGTGTATCAAGTGAACGAATCCGGAATTGGGGATATTATCTCATTGAATACATTTGTAGGTGCCACTGGTCCGACTGGATCGACGGGCCCTACTGGCCCTACCGGACCTACCGGTTCAACCGGACCCACTGGTCCTACAGGAGAAACCGGACCTACAGGGCCTACAGGACCTACCGGCCCAACTGGTGTCATGGGTTTAAGAGGCGCAAGAACATTAAATGTAACAAATAGTGGTTCTGGTTCTTATTTAATCGATGGGGCGACCAATCCTACAATCAACTTACTTCGCGGATTTACGTACGTATTCGAGATAAATGCATCAGGTCATCCTTTTTGGATAAAGACGGAAAGTGTCACTGGAACTGGTAGTACTTATGAATCAGGAATATCAAACAATGGCATTGATGTCGGTACTATTATTTTTACTGTTCCGTTACAAACGTCATCAGAACTGTACTATATTTGTCAATATCACGGATCAATGAATGGAATTATCAGAATTAGTAATGAGGGACCGACTGGCTCTACAGGACCTACCGGTCCAACAGGACCTACTGGACCGACTGGAGAAACAGGACCTACTGGACCAACTGGTCCAACAGGAGAAACAGGACCTACCGGACCTACGGGACCAACTGGTCCTACAGGAGAAACAGGACCTACCGGACCTACTGGTCCTACCGGTCCAACAGGAGAAACAGGACCTACCGGACCTACTGGACCAACTGGTCCAACAGGAGAAACAGGACCTACCGGACCGACCGGACCCACTGGTGAGACAGGACCTACTGGACCGACTGGCCCGACCGGTGAGACCGGTCCTACTGGACCAACAGGACCAACCGGACCCACTGGTGAAACTGGACCTACTGGACCTACCGGTGAGACAGGACCAACCGGACCTACTGGACCGACTGGACCGACTGGTGAAACTGGACCAACAGGACCAACCGGACCTACTGGACCGACTGGACCGACTGGTGAAACTGGACCAACAGGACCAACCGGGCCTACGGGACCAACTGGACCGACTGGTGAAACTGGACCTACGGGACCAACCGGACCTACGGGACCAACCGGACCGACAGGTGAAACTGGACCGACAGGACCAACCGGACCTACGGGACCAACCGGACCGACAGGTGAAACTGGACCGACAGGACCAACCGGACCTACGGGACCGACTGGATCTACAGGACCTACAGGACCAACCGGAACAACCGGTCCAACCGGACCTACAGGATCGACCGGACCTACCGGTATGGACGGAGATAGATATAATACACGTACAACAACAGATATATCATTTAATCCATCACCGGTATTGAATGGGAGTGTTTCAATTACAGTAGATTACAACCTAGCATATATGACTGGAAACTCTGTTGTTATTGTCGATTCTACAAATGCAAATAATAATTTTGAAGGGTATATTTCAAGTTATAACAAACAAACTGGCGATACAACAATAAATAACATTAAAAATATACATGGCGAATTTGGGACAAGTCATAATGTAACCTATAATATGAATTTAGATGGTATTGATGGTCCAACCGGTCCAACAGGACCTACCGGACCAACTGGTCCGACTGGTATGGATGGTGATAGATACAATACACATACAACAACAGACATATCGTTCAATCCAATACCTGCAATAAATGGAAGTGTTTCAATGATAGTCGCACACAATCTAGCATATATTACTGGTAATTCAGTTGTTATCGTGGATTCTACAAATGCAAATAATAACTTTGAAGGTTATATTTCTAGTTACAACAAGCAAACCGGTCAAACGACAATAAATAACATTCAAAATGTGCGTGGAGAGTTTGGAACAACTCATAATGTAACCTATAATATGAATTTAGATGGCATTGATGGACCGACAGGTGCAACTGGTCCGACAGGGCCAACCGGTCCGACTGGGCCAACGGGATCGACCGGGCCGACAGGACCCACCGGTGAAACGGGACCAACAGGTCCAACCGGTCCAACCGGTCCAACCGGCGAAACTGGTCCAACTGGATCAACTGGACCGACAGGACCAACCGGATCAACCGGACCAACAGGACCCACTGGTGAAACGGGTCCAACCGGACCGACAGGCGAAACTGGTCCAACCGGTCCAACCGGCGAAACTGGTCCAACCGGACCAACCGGATCCACTGGACCAACCGGACCCACAGGTGAAACAGGACCGACAGGACCCACAGGTGAAACTGGACCCACAGGACCTACTGGCCCAACGGGGCCTACAGGACCCACCGGTGAAACAGGACCAACAGGACCAACTGGCGAAACAGGCCCAACCGGACCAACCGGACCAACAGGACCAACTGGCGAAACAGGCCCAACAGGTCCAACAGGTCCAACAGGTGAAACTGGTCCAAGCGGACCAACAGGATCCACTGGACCAACCGGACCCACAGGTGAAACAGGACCGACAGGACCCACCGGTGAAACTGGACCCACAGGACCTACTGGCCCAACGGGACCTACCGGACCCACCGGTGAAACAGGACCTACCGGATCAACGGGACCCACAGGACCCACAGGACCCACAGGTGAAACAGGACCAACAGGACCCACTGGTGAAACAGGCCCAACGGGACCTACAGGACCCACTGGTGAAACAGGCCCAACGGGACCTACAGGAGCCACAGGACCCACAGGACCCACAGGTGAAACAGGACCAACCGGACCAACCGGACCAACCGGATCCACTGGACCAACAGGACCCACAGGTGAAACCGGACCGACTGGACCCACCGGTGAAACAGGACCTACAGGACCCACAGGACCTACAGGACCCATCGGTGAAACAGGACCTACCGGATCAACGGGACCCACGGGACCTACAGGACCCACCGGTGAAACAGGACCTACCGGACCATCAGGATCAATTGGTCCAACCGGACCCATCGGTGAAACAGGACCTACAGGACCAACAGGGCCTAGCGGTCCAACAGGACCCATAGGTGAAACCGGACCAACCGGCCCAACCGGACCAACCGGACCAACCGGACCTATTGGTGAAACAGGACCGATAGGTCTAGATGGCGCAACCGGTACTATCGGGCCAACCGGTCCCCCAGGAACAACAGGTACTGTGGGATATACAGGACCAACCGGACCTATTGGTGAAACCGGACCAATGGGTATTATTGGTGCAACGGGTACTATTGGACCAACCGGTCCCGCAGGAACGACCGGTACTGTGGGATATACAGGACCAACCGGTCCATTACCAGCGTATTTTTGGGATGCTTCTGGAACAAATCTTTATTACAATTCAGGGAATGTTGGTATTAATACCGCAAACCCGTCTGCATTATTAGACGTCAATGGTACAGCCCAAGCAATCGCATTCAATACTATATCCGATTATCGTATTAAAACAAATGTGAATAATTTAACAAATAAAACGATTGATAGTATTCGTCCGGTTGAATATTACAATATTGTTTCAAACAGAATAGAATATGGTTTCATCGCACACGAACTTCAAACGGTGTACCCAGAGCTAGTAAAAGGTATAAAAGATGGCGTCGATTATCAAAGCATCAATTATACTGGGTTGATTCCACTACTAGTTAAGGAATTACAAGAGATCAAATCAAAGATGTCAAAATCGTAAATTTCATATCAGAATTCATTCATATTGTAATAATTTCATAATATATATTACAATATAATCAACGCAACGATGTCAGTACCAGACAACCGGCGTAATTTATTATTAGTGGATAACACAGTATCGAATTATACACAGATTGTAAATTCGATCAATACTTCTATTTCTGATGTGTTAGTCTTTGACCCAAATAGTCATACGTACACTGACCTTGTTACAATGATTCATGCACAATTGGCAATTGGTAATGGTGGCTATAAATCAATTGGTATTTTACAACATAATACAAAATTACCGTATTATCAATGTTTGAATGCTGGAAATAAATGTACACTTCTATCGGTTGAAATCAATGATCCAACATTATCAACATGGACCGATTACGTTGATTTTATAACCGCGTTGAAAACTGAATTCTCTATTTCATTTTTAGATTTATTAGCATGTGCGATTTATTCTGATAATAACTGGAAATATGTCATTGATACAATTGCAGATAGACTTCAACTCACGATTCGTGCGTCAACCGACGATACTGGTGCAGCGGAATTGGGTGGTGACTGGTATTTAGAATCACATACAGGAGTAAACCTGAAAGATGTTTACTTTACGGATGGAATTGATAACTATGCGGATTTGCTTTTAATTGGAACACCAAACAATATTGAATTGAAGGATACATTCCAAGTTCCAACATTTTCAACATTCCCTTCAAGGCCTTCACGCCCGTCATTGGTAACAACAATTGTATCTACCCCGTCATTTCCATCAAGACCAACAATACCAAATACATCTGGTGGTACTGTTATTGCTTGGGGGTCTGATACTATTGGTGTATCATATTCATCGGTTAGTTCAAGTTTACAGAGCGGAGTTGTATATTTATACGCATGGGGTAATGGCGGTGCCGCTCTTAAAACAAACGGTGAACTTGTAAAATGGGGTAAAATTCGTTCGGATACAACAACACAATACAATACACTTGTTCCAAATACTGCCACGTTATCCAGTGGCGTTGTTAGTATGGTAACAGCAGCAGATACTGCATTTGCATTAAAAAGTGATGGATCAGTTGTAGGATGGGGATTGTTAACTGATTGGGGTGCATATCCATCTGAACTATCGAGTGGTGTGAATTTTGTAACAGCATGCGATACAAGTATTGCATGTCTGAAAAGTGACGGTTCGGTAAAATGCTGGGGTGTTTCAATGTCTGTTGTTCCAACGACATTATATCCGTCCGGTTCTAATATAAATAGTAACGTTGTAAAAGTTGCTTCAGGAGGACTTAACCACTTTGGTGCATTAAAATCCGACGGTTCTGTTGTTTATTGGGCATCAGGTTCAACATGGCCAGAAATGAATTCTGATTATACAGGAGCATTATATCCAACTGGAAGTAGTATTTCGTCTAATGTAATTGATTTTTGTATTTCATTGTTTCATTATGTTGCTTTAAAAAGTAACGGAACTGTTGTGGTATGGGGGCCAAATGCATCTGGTTATAATAATGACTTAGCCAATATAACAAATGCGGTTAAACTGGAAAAGATTAGTTGGGAAACCATTATGATTATGCGTTCGGATGGGACGTTTTACAGAATATCAAGTGGATATAATTTATCAGGTTCAGCGGGTTCAGCTACTGATGTAGTGGATATAGTAGAAGGAGAATATTCCCGTTTAATCATTTTAAGAAATAATGGAACGATCGCATGGCGAGGAGGTGAAAATTTTGGATATTTCTATGGTGTAGATATCTCAGTATTTACAGATGTTGTAAAAATATATAATTTTAACTGGCCTTATCATTCATTCGGTGTAAATGCACTTGTTTTAAGGTCAAATGGTGAATTACGTACATTAGCGAATAATGGTTTAATTACTACGAATGTGAATGATATGGAATTTGGGAATCGCGTTGGGTTTTGTATTAAAAGTGATGGAACTACTTTACTTTTTGGTGATAATGGTTCATTGAACAATAATAGCAGCGTGGCATCATCATTAACGAGTAATGTTGTATTTGCTAGAACATCCAACGCCGTATTTACATCTTTGAAAATGAGCCCTCCACCAACACTATCTTCATTCTATCCATCCGGTATATCAAAGACGTTTGGAGATGCCGCGTTCGATTTAACCGATCCGAGCTCAAATAATACAACTGGCGCTTTTACCTATACAAGCAGTAACAGCAACGTTGCAATCATAACCGGCGGAGGCAGCAGTAAGAATATCACAATCATTGGTGCTGGAACTACGACGATAACAGCAACACAAGCATCCTCTGCAGATTATGCAGTAGGTACCATTACTACCACATTAACAGTTAGTTTGGCAACGCCAACACTTTCATCATCTACGTTTACTGTGCGTAGTTCAGCAACATATGGCGTAGTAGGGGATATTTCGTTCGGAATAACAACAACACCGACAAGTAATAATACGGATGTATCGATTACATATGGAAGTAATGATACGAATGTTGCAACGATTAATGCTAGTACCGGTGTAATAACTCCCGTAGGATTCGGAACTACTACGTTTACGGCGAGTCAAGTTGCAGTAGCCAATAAATATAATACAGCAAGTGTTACGAGTAATTCATTGACCATTGCACGTGGTACAACGACTCTTTCGCGTGTATCCATGAGCTCATCCATTTCAAAAACATTCGGAATAGATAATGCAACATTTGACATCTCTGCAAACAGTGCGAGTTCTGGTGCTATAACATACACGAGTAGCGAACCTAGTGTTGCGACCGTGAACATAAACACTGGAACTGTAACACTTGTAGCTAGTGGAACAACGATAATAACCGCGCAACAACCACAAACCGCACAATATAACGCACCTACTGACATTTCATCTTCACTAGTCGTAAGCCGTGGAACTACTTCACTAACAAGAGTTAGTTTTGAGCCAACCATCGCAAAAACGTACGGTGATACTGCATTTAGTGTCTCCGTTTCTAGTGCAAGTAGTGGAACAAAAACATATACGAGCAGTGATCTATCATGTGCCACGGTCGATAGTAATGGCCTGGTTACATTAGTTGCATCCGGAACAACAACACTCACGATTTCTCAAGCGCAAAGTGGCCAGTATGAAGCGCCAAGTGATATTTCTGCAGTATTGACGGTTGACCGCGCCACGACGGTCCTTACACGATCCACATTTCCAACTACATTGGCCAAAAATTATGGTGAATCCGCGTTTACGCTTGTAGTTACTAGTACGAACACAGACGTACCCGTCGAATATACAAGTGGCACACCAGGAGTTGCAACGGTGAATTCAACTACTGGCCAAGTTACTCTAGTGTCTGTTGGGGATACTACGATTACGGCTTCACAACCACAAACATCGCGTTATTATGCAGCGACATCCATTACTACTGTTCTAACTGTTTCACGCGGAAACGTGACATTAACGGGTGTTCCTGCGAATCTTTCTAAAAATGTGATAGATATACCTTTTTCAATTGCAGCGACGAGTATTAGTACTGGAACAATAACGTACGAAAGCACGAGTACATCAGTTGCAACAGTAAATTCAGCTGGATTAGTTACATTGAAAGGTCCAGGAACAACTACAATTGTTGTTCGTCAAGCTCAAAGTGCTCTATATAACGCGGCACCCGATGTATCGTGCGTATTGGTTGTTTCGGCTGCGGGAAATGCATTAGCTGGACAAGTTGTAGCTTCTGGACGGAGTTTTGCTGGTGTTAATTTGGCAGGCGCATCCCTCGCTGCTTCTACTATAGCTGGTGTATCTTTTTCTGGCGCAACACTGACTGGCGTAAATTTGGCAGGTGCAGTAATTACAAACACTGACTTTACCGGAGCAGACATCAGTGGTGCAAATATTACAGGTCTATCATTTTCGCCTCTTCAAAAAATACAGTTACTTAAAAACACAAATAATAGGAACATCGGCGCAATTCAAGTGCAAGATGTAAGTGCATCTGATATTTTATCGATCGTTCCTCAGAATTCACCCTTATTACAACTGCCAAATGTATCCAATTTAGAATTCAAGGTTATTATTCCACCGACAGCTACATCAATAGATGCTCCTGTAGACAATGCAACGATTTCGGAAACCGCGCCAGCATTTTACATGCCAGTAAATGAAGGTGAATACTTCAAAATAAATGACGTAAAATATTATATTGATGGCTCAGACATTAAAAATGCGACCACAAATACAGAAGTATCTGTACTGACAAATGCTGGAAATTATTATCGTGTATTTGGTGGATCAATGGCAGGAGTTGTTTTAGATTTGACTACATACTCAATTCAAGGTGCGACATTGCGGGATATATTGAAACTTGGTAGCGGGTCTGGAAGTGCTGGTGCTACTGGGCCGGTGGGGGCTACAGGACCAATCGGGTTGACTGGTTTAATAGGATATACTGGACCGACTGGACCAACTGGAACTACCGGACCGACTGGAACTACCGGACCGACTGGACCAAGTAGCTTTAGTGGTTGGGATAATGATATTTCATTGACGCTAAGTAACGCAACATATGCTGCTCCGACATTAACAAATCCATTGGATATAAATAATTTTGTTCACGAAGTTCATATTGATATGGTATTATCAGGTAATCCTAATTCATGGGTTAATATGGGGTTTAATGAAATTTATACAGCATCAGCAAATGATGCTAATCATTATGCTATAAACTGGGGTGTTTTTGACGCAGATGGTACACCAGGAACATTTGGAGGATATAATCATAATACTTATGTAAACTTTGTATACTGCGATGTGGGTGGAAATGTTAGTATAAGAATGTTTGTAGAAGCAAATCGACAACCAGGCCAAGGGAGACTAGGTGTGGTAGCTAGGGGGTCGTGGGATTTGGTAGATAGAGCACTTACTGACCAATCAAGTATTACCAATTCACAAAAACAATTTTTCACGAAATATCAATATGGTGCACCTTTAATGACATCCGCTTATCCAAATGGTACATTGGCAAATATTAATTATATATCTATTGGTACGAATTCCACCGGTGTATTACAAAGATTTCGTATTAAAACAAAGAAACACGCATTATCATCGGATTAAAATAACTCTATAAAATATATACGATGTTTCAAGATATTCAACTTGATACAAGTGATCCAAATATTTATATTAATGTCTATAATATCCAAATAAAGCCGAATATTATGGCGATTGTGGATTACGGATTAGTGTATAGAACTGGTGGTGGATTAAGAAAATCAATCGAAATATCTGGAGATGATTATCGTAGATGGAGTGTTGATGACAGATATTTATTTATATATTTGTGTAACTTACATAATGTTAGTTATGTAGAGCGTGTTGAACCTGAGTATATCGAGCGACATTATTGTCTGCCAAACGATGATGGTACATTTAGAAACATTGTAGAATTGAAAAAGAATCCGAAGTATACGGGATTGCCACCTCTGGTAATAACACAAGAGACAATAAATAGTACGACTCAAGGTAGTTCAGAATAAAACGTAATAAAATAATCCATGGTCGTAAAAACATATATAAACATAAACTTTATTAATCATTATACAATTCCCGATTATTTCAAGGAAGCGTGCACAGTAATTGTATAATGACTACTTCGTATCAATCGAATACCCGTGCCGCTGAGCATCCACAACTTCTCGAAGGTCTGAACAAAGCTATCTCCGAATATCATCTTATAGAGGGCGGATCATTTCAAATCCACGCACAAGTGGCCCGTCTTCGAGAGTTTGTCGCCAAACGTCAACCCAAATCCATTATGGAGATCGGATTTAATGGTGGACATTCTGCGCTTCTATTTCTCTCCATCACTCCACCTGATACGAAAGTCGTGAGTTTTGATTTAGGAGAGTATGCCTATGTTTTCGCAGCGAAGAAATACATTGACTCTGTATTCCCGGGACGACACACACTCGTCACTGGCGACAGTACAACAACGATCCCCAATTATGAAGAGCAAGTCGCTCATCGTCTCAAAAATCCGGAGACGGCGCCGCCTCTGAAATTTGACCTGATTTTCATCGATGGTGGGCATCAGGACGATATTCCGCTGAAGGACATCCTTAACTCGCAGCGGCTCGCGCGGGATGATCGCACAATCGTCGCGATTGACGATATCTGTCGCAATCAGGGGCGTCATGCACACTATACAGTAGAACCAACGAAGGCATGGGATCAAATGGTGAAAACTGGGGTCATTAATGAGGACGGTTTCGATGATTATTATGAGATTATGACGAAAAACAACGAGAATGGCGCGGATTCCTGCAAAGCACGTGGGATGGCATGGGGTCAGTATTGTTTGTTACCCGGCGCAGATGAAGATAATGTACCTGGCGCTGCAAGTGATGCAGATATTGCAGCGATTGTTTCTTCTGCGAAAAAAGACCCAACGTCTGCATTCAAAAAGCTCCGTTACAACTACTATCAAAACAGTTGTAAATTCATGGATCGAAACCAGATGCTCCAAGAGATTCACAATCAACATCATCATACAAAGGATCTTGAAAAGTTGATTGCTGTAGCAGACATGTACCTCGATTATTTTCCTACGTACAACAAACGTGACAGCAATTTTGTCAAGTTTTACAGGGCATGTTCTAATTTCACAATAAACCCATTGTTATCAGTAAAACAGTTTGAGGAAATTGTAGATACACCTTCCCCGCCACCCAATGACTCTAGTGGCGCCAACAATAGTGAGTCTGAACTTCCCGATACTATCAAAAATGCAGCGATTGCAAATATAGGAATGTTATACGGAGACGATCCATGTTCAAGTATCCCGAAGATCATCCATCTTCTTTATTTTGGAGAGACTGAATTCTATAACTTTCATCATCGTTGCGTGCATTCGATGCTGCAGTATATGCCAAATTATGAGATTCGGATCTATAATGCGAAAGAACCTATTGGAAATGCGTTCTGGGATGACATCAAGAACCAACCTCGCGTAAGTATCCATAAGATGGATCCGCCGGTATTTTACGACGGGTTTGAATTGAAGCACTTTCAGTATAAGGCGGATGTTGTTCGTCTCGAGCTTTTGTACGAGCATGGTGGAGTCTATTTGGACTTGGATATGCTCATTACACGCAATTTCGACGACGTATTTTCTTCAGGGCATTCGTTTTACATCAGTGAAGAGCGTGCAAACGGTGCAGGCAATGGTGCGCTGATCAATGCATTCTTGGCGGCGAAACCTAAGAACGAATTCATCAAGTTATGGCTGAACGAATTCAAATCCGGGCTTCGACTTGGAATATGGGCGACGCATATTCGCGATTCGAATAAAAAGTTATTGGTGGATCATCCACATTATATGCACAAGTATCGTATTCAAATTTTGGACGGTAAATACTTTATGGCTCTTCACTGGCAGGATACGGTTGCATTTATTCATTCTGAGACCACGCCTTATGAATTTCCACCTGAGTCCTACGGAACGCATCTTTGGGAGACGATCCTTGGTGATGTCATGAAGAAAAATGAGTTTCTTCATAAGCAAAAGATGGAACTTACTGTATACAATTCACGTTCATCACCATTTTATGCAGGTAGTGATAGAGAAGCAGTTCTTGCTGCTGCGGCTGCTGCTGCCTCTGCTGCCTCGGACGACGATCTTACCATCTATCCTGAATATTTCCACGATTTCCGCAATGATCAATTTGTAGATAAATACATCACCAAAGGCAAGCATGGTGGGTATTTTATTGAAATCGGTGCAGGTGACGGAGAAACAAACTCCTCGTGTTATTTTTTCGAGAGATATCGTGAATGGCGCGGTCTTAGCGTTGAACCAGCACGAGTTCATCATGATCGCATTCGTAGTTGTCGCGCATCATTAGTACCGGTTGCTGTTAGTAGTATCACATCATCGATCACAAATGGCAGTGGCCGTGGTGCTATTTTCTATGAGTCGGTTAAACCGGAATTGAGTGGACTTAAAGGTACACTTGAAAACAATAAGGATGGTGAAGAATGGACACGGGTTGGATTCAAATCATATAAGGTGGATACGATTACACTTTATGACATGTGCTGCCAACAATCCGCCCCCGACAATATTGACTATTGTGCCGTTGATTGTGAAGGCGGTGAGTACGAAATTCTCTCGACCTACTTCGAAGAAAACCAGGCAATGCCTGCAGTGGATGCAGCGAATAGCACCGGCGGCGGTGACGTCGGACTTCTCATTACGAACAAGGTGTTTCAAATCAACTTCTTCAGTATTGAAGTGAGTTCAGATAAGATTTATAACAAGATTCGCGATCTCATGAAGAAGCATCAATACGAAGAGACGACCAATCCATATCTCTCGGTAATACAATCTGCCGCTGCCGCCGCCGGTTCGGCGACAAAGCCAGTTAACACGCAGAAGGCCTACTTCAAATACAAGGGAAATAGTGCAACAAATTCGCCACAATTATCCGACCGTTCTCTTTCGTCGATTTCATCAGGTGCCAATTGCACTCCTCATACAACGCATACCCCTCCCTCATCACCATCCTCACCTGAATTCTCTTCTACAAAGCCAGTAAATGCTTCGTTTTTGTTGCGTCCTCCGTTTGCGGAAGAGGTGGTAGCAATATGTCTGGAAGAACGCCCAGAGAGAACGAAATATGTGAGCAATGAGTTACTTTCTCATGGAATCCGTCACTCGCTCTTGATGAACAAGATAAATACGGAAGATACGAAAATTGGATGCTTTCGGTCGCACATCAAGGCAATTCAATATGCCCATAGTAAAAATCTCTCGTCCGTGATGATTGTAGAGGATGATATCGTTATTCGCGACAACATTCACGAACTCGCAACATTGGCAATGCCAGCGAACGGCGAATGGGACATCTTGTATCTTGGCGGAATACTTACCAAATATGACGGAATGGACGCCTCGCGTAAGTGGGTGAATGGAACGATCTGGTGTAATCATGCGTATATCGTAAAACAACACATGTACAAACCCATCCTGGATTTTGTCGAATCATTCCCGAACCTGATCGAGCTTGAAAAGAAGAATATTGATTTCATGTATACAGAGTACATCCAGCCCAAATACAAGTGCTGGTTGGCGAATGAACAATATATCGTTCAGAAAGAAGGATATAGTGAGATTGATTGCCGCGTAAAGTGGGCAAATGGGTTTGACTGGAACACATTTTCAATGAAGGTGATTTAATGTCGTGGTCGTGGTGGTCGTTGTCGTAGTCAACAAAGGCGGTAATTTCACGGTTTGAAAATCCGTGCGATGAATATCATTTTGTGCGTGACTAGGCTCACGTACCATTTCAAACCCGGCTTGATAAAATGGATGTGGGAACCGGTCATACGCGTCGATATATCCGCGAAAGTCCATTTCAAGGAGCCACATATCGAGAGGTGTTTTCATGAACAGTGCTGTATCTGTTTCTACAGCTTCTAATAATCGTTTCGCACCGCGTTTACTTACGAGGTATGCACCCGCGGTGCGAAATAATGGCGTAAACCAAACATTACGATTACCATGAATAACGGCCGGTGTGAGATTTCGGCGTTGATAGATTCCAAATGTAGTTGCAAGTATTGATTTCTGAGATAATGGATCGGTTGTATGAAAATACTGATGGAGTGAATCCTTACATGGACGTTGAAATTTAAAATAAGGAGGTGTCGCCCCATCAATATTATAATTCGGTGTCCATTGGCCGCCAACATACATTACATCCCAACGAGGATTAGTCGCGTTTAACCCTGCAAGCGTGGACTTCATTTGATTTAACGAGTTTTCAGTAAACATGACATCGTCTTCAAAAACAAGTAAAATGTCGGATTTTGGGCGTTGTGCATGTGATTTCCAGAGTGAATAATGGCTTAATGAACATCCCACTTCTCCGAGAACACGTGATTTATCACGGATTGTATCCAATAAATCGGGAAACTCGGAATAATGTTGCGAGAGATTGAGACCATCGATCGCGGGGAAACGGCGATAATATCCGCGGTCGGATTCGCAATTCATCTCGGGGCTGTTTCCATGTGGCGAAATAGATGCAAATGGCATATTAAATCCAGAAATATCGAATGACATGGGTCGAAAAAGGAACGGGATATTTTTGTATAAATATGACATACGATCTGGTCTACGATCTAGATTTATCACTGCAATATCCAGTTTTTCCAACATGGTACTCACAATAAAAAATACACACCCGATAATACACATTATAATCACGTAGATTTATACCATTTCTACGCATTATACAATACCCCTAATTTTTGGTTTTTATATCAATCTATAATATCCACCGGCCTCCCCTTTTATTTAGGAAAACGACTTAAGTCCTCATTGCGTATTTCATTTACCCGACACTATCGTATTCATCTGCTCGTAAATCAATTTCATTTATGTCTACTACCGCGATTGATGTTTCTACCTTGACCACCGCGGCGCCCACTACTGAACCATCTCCTATAACAGATGTTGTTACGACACTTCCAGTTGTCACGGCATCCCCCGCACTGAAACCTCAAGTGATCGAACCTTTATTGGAGGAGGACCAAAACCGGTTTGTATTGTTTCCGATCAAAGATCATGCGATTTGGAACATGTATAAAAAACAGGTCGATTGCTTCTGGCGCGCAGAAGAAGTCGATCTCACAAAAGATGTTGTACATTGGAATACATTGAACAGCGACGAGAGATATTTTATATCCATGATTCTCGCGTTTTTCGCGGCGAGTGACGGTATTGTCATGGAAAATCTGGCGCAACGGTTTATGACGGAGGTTCAGCTTGCCGAAGCCCGCGCATTTTACGGGTTTCAAATTGCGATGGAGAATATTCATTCGCAGATGTATAGTATTCTGATTGACACCTATATCAAGGATACTACCGAAAAGGACCGTCTCTTCAATGCAATCCAAAATTTTCCTTGTATCAAGAAGAAGGCCGACTGGGCGCTGAAATGGATCGGAGACAAGCGTAGTACGTTTCAGACGCGTTTGGTTGCGTTTGCATGTGTTGAAGGCATCTTTTTTTCGGGAGCATTTTGCTCGATTTACTGGATGAAGAAACGCGGATTAATGCCTGGTTTAACATTCAGTAACGAGCTAATCTCTCGAGATGAAGCGCTTCATACCGAGTTTGCAGTACTGTTGTATACGAAAATGGTGAAGAAGATTCAGCGTCATCGTGTATACGAAATAGTTCGTGATGCAGTAGAAATCGAGAAGGAGTTTATCTCTGATGCGCTTCCTTGTCGATTGATTGGAATGAATGCGAAGTTAATGTGTCAGTATATCGAGTTTGTCGCAGACCGATTGGTCCTTCAGCTTGGGTATGATAAAATTTATAATGCGACGAATCCGTTTGATTTTATGGAAATGATCAGTCTTGCAGGGAAGACGAATTTCTTCGAGCGTAGGGTGGGTGAGTACGCACTGGCGGAGAAGAAGGTAGCAGACACCGTGTTTGAATTCAACGCAGAATTCTAGATATCGGGAGGTATTCAACAATAAGTATATATGTTACGCTCCGCTCGGGGATGGATCGCCGAGCGGAGCGCGTAACGACGCGAGACTTACATAAACATTGCTCGCATACCAAATCTGCGTTGTTCTTGTAAAGCAATAGTTGTTTTTGGCATCATCCATCCGTTATTTCTCATATTTCCTAATTGTATAGGAATATGTACTGGAGGTGGCGTAGGTTTTGGTGATGATGCGGCGTATTGATTTTGTAATTGTTGAATATTTTGAAGTGCTTTCATTGGCGAAACTTTAATCTTTGTAAGCTTATCCAAAGTATCTTCTTCAAAATGGAGTTGAGTGTGCGATATATAGGTTTCAAAAGTAAATACATCGATCATGTGCGTATCATCGTAAATACTGAATTTCAAACTTGTTATTTTAGATAACCCGTCTACATTGTTTGGAATCAAGGACGTTGCCATTTCGTCGCGACAAATAAGTCTTTTAAGCCCATCTGCAAACTGAAGAATGTTCATATCTCCTATCTTGTAAAAATTACTGCGATCAATGATGAGACCAAACTCTTTGGCTCGTCGATGAATAAGGTTATCTTCTCCTCCCCAGGCCCAGAAATTCGGGAATCCATTGATTCTCTCGAAATCCACACCTCGAATTGAAAAAATACCGCCAAGTGCAAAATGAAATCCGTAAAAGTGCTTGATAACACCAAAATCAGTATTATAATTCAATATGTTCTTGTCGTATGGAAGTGTATCAATGTCGTTGAATACAAATACAATATTTTTGTAATCATTCGGGTATTTTTCTTTTAATGCTAAAAAACCGATATTCTTCATCCCTCCGCGATTGAAAGGACGTTTATCTGCTTGATGAATGAAAAAATACGTCCAATCTTCAGGAGGAACATCCTCCATAATTTTACGGATGTATGTACTGAAAAATACCCGATGTGGTTCGCGATCACGGTATGGAACAATAAAAACAAGTTTTGGAATCACTGGCAGTGACAGCTTTGTCATCGTTGGTTCCATAGGATCGTGTATTATGATAATCGGTATACTATCATAATATAAGAAAAACTAGTTATTATTACGCTTATGTATCGTGACTATTGAGATGCAACCGGAGGAGCTGCTGTTGTATATTTTGAGAGTATCATTTTGGGAATGAGTTTTTCGCGCATATCATATAATTTCTTGTAGCATTTGTTGATTGTGACTTCGCTCATATCACTCACGCGGTTCACGTCCTTTTTAGTGATTGGAAGATGGCACTGACACGCGACGAAATAGATAATACCAGATGCGATACTATGTGGCGTGTTTTCTGGAATCAAGTTTTGTTTTTCAATCATCACGGCGATAAACTGGCATAACTTCGTAAGTTCATCGTTGATCGAGAGACGGCTACAATATCTCTCGATGAATGCTTCTGGCTTTGTCTTGCAAAAGTTCGTTTTCTCAGAGTTTTCTAAATTGGATTCGAGCTCATTGATGATACTTACAGCATTTTTGCATCCCTTCGTTGCGCTTGTATTGTCCAGGTTGAAGATGCTTGCGATTTCTTTTGGGGTTCGCGGACAGTTATGTATTTTACATGCGATATAGATCGATGCGCCAACAACACCATCGCGATTGAGACTGCGGAATGTCTTATGTTCAGATATGCGCTTGTGTACGCGCAGTGCTTCATCGATAATCATTTTGGAGATCCCCTTGTTTTGTGCAAGAGTAGTGATTTTCTGGAACATATCATATTGCGCCTTCTCACGATAGGGCATCGATTGCCACTCCGTATAACGTCGGATCTTCAACATATCTTGCGAATAAGACCCGCCTTCGCACATCACTTTACAACCATACGATGATTCCTTGAGGAGTGGGTTCACTGGCATTCCACAACGCGTGGGATCGTTATTCTGATTGTCATCTGCACCATAATAACGCCATTCTGCGCTCTGATCGAGAGATTCGTCCTTGTATAAAATACTACATGCTGGATTTTTGCATGTCAGGAACCCATCGTCAGTGAGAACAACTTCACTCGAGCATACTTCGCAATTCTCTCGGATGCCCGATTTACGATAGAGACATTCCACGTCGATATCCGGTTTAATGAAGAGCGCTGACAGTTTTTTCGATGTGGGAGGGGGGATGGTTGTTCCTTCATATTCACTCGTAGTAGTAGTATCGCCACCGAAATCGCCATCAACGGTCGGATTTGATGATGTCTGTTTTGGCGAATGCTCTACAACATCAGGAATGTTCATTTTTTGTTCTTCCAGCAGTTCTGGTGTGAAATCTTGTTCTATTTTCGCCCATATTGTTTCGTCATGAACTGTCCGTTTGTTTCGTTTTGTTTCATTGATTTTGACACTCGGTGTATGATGATAATGACCGGGTGAACGATAATGCCGGGTGCTAGTGAATGAAGTACCTCCTGTAGTACCATAATATTTGATAGTAGACAATACCGAAGACGAAGACGAAGAAGACGACGACGACGAGATCGGTATTGTCGGTGTAATTGTTGTTGTGGGTATAAACACACCGTGGCACGAATTTAAATTAGATAGCATTTGTATTACGTAGAACGGGTGTCTTGGTGTGTTTATCCACTCTTTAAATAAAATATATATTAATATCTTTATATCAATTTTATCGAATATATCAATTTATCGAATATTCGCGCGTCCATCCCGATTGAACTATTATCTATCATAATAACAAAGAAATACGATCGATGGGTACAAATGTATCAACACTATCTTCATCAAATACGGATGAACTACGAGATATGGCACTTAAATTAGATTTGTATGCACAGCGTATTATTTTAAAAGAGGTTAAATTCAATTCGACATTGGGTGATAGTGGAAAATGTGAAAAGCTCATTATTATTACGAGTGAAGTATTAAATCGACTACCGTTTCGATTGATATCATATATGGATCGTCGACATAAGTTGTTTTCTGAGAAATATGAACCAATTAATGCGATGGATCGCGCTCTTCTCATAAATACGAATCCAGAAATTTTGAAAGAAAGCAGGTTAGATGAACAAAACGTATTTAGAAAAAGACAAATGTGCGTCGGAATCGCGCGATTTTATGTGCAGATAGGAAACTTATTCAATGCGATCATGTCAACAATGCGACCCTATAATTATGAATACCTGCAAAAAAATATGCCGGATAATTTCTATGACATGCTTACATTTGGGTTGCTTGATGGGCCAGATACGCGAAATAAAGAAAAAGCAAAGTACGAAACATATAGTATGGCTGGGTTTACACGAAGACAAAATGATATGAAAGACCAAATGAAACGACTAATGAAAATCGGAGAGGTAGATATGAAAATAACACCTGGAAGCGGTATATGCTCTATTAATAATGATATGAAAGCGATCAAAACGACCCCGATGTCAATGACGTCAAGTGCGTCAACGACAACCCAGAATAAGATAAAACCATCTATTTTTGCAATGTTGGAAGAATTATATTTTGATATTTTTCATAATGCGTCTGAAGTGAATACAAACACACCGCAATTTATCGCGATGAGTGAACGTATGAAAAACAAAATATACCGACGCGATGTTCAAGAATTATACCGAATTGTTACTGGGGGAAAAGAGCCAGGTGACGATATTCGCACATTTGCCGACGTATCGCAGTATGTTAATGATAACAATATGATATCTCAATGGTGCGAAAAAAACCGAACATTGGCGATCAATGTAAATAACAATGTGCGATATAATCCTATCTTCGTCAAATACGTAAATCATATTCAATTGATGAACTACAAAATTACGAAACATCGGAAGGGAATCGTGAAATTATTAGACCGCGTATTTGTTATTATGAAACAGAATGAAGATGTATTACATGAAATCGAAGAGGACTGGGCCAAAGGTAATTTTAAACGAAACCTGGGTTTTGAACAGGATGATCAATATTCACGCGATTTTTTCCGTCTTAACTTGAAATACAACTTTTTCATTAATCCGAATCTAACTGATGCAGATTTACAGGTCATCACGAATGAAGCGAGGACTCGAATTGTGAAATTATATGCGGAAAGTTATAAGTATTTTTTAACTGGGTTTCAAATACTTCAAGAATTACAAGAGACGCTCGGTTTAGAAGCGTTGACGGAGACAAAGGAAATGTCGAAAAAGGAGACCGAAAATTTGATGTCAAATGCAAAGAATGATAGTAATACTAGTGACATTTCGAAACGATTTGATCCATGGAAGTTTCGAATTCTACCGGAACACCGAGAATTTTCAGATGAAATTTATGGCGAAATCAAAGAAGCAACTATTGCAAGAAAGTATCAAGAGATATACACAAGTTTATATAATGCTGCAAATACTACAAATGATCCAGCGGTAAAATCAAATGCGACGAATAGTCTAAAAACATTGAATGGTTATATGGTGAGTAACATATTGAAAAGTAACCAATCTGAAATCAATAACGAAATTAAGAATAATATACTAGCGGAAATGGATAAGTATATTGCACCAAAAAATGACGGTAAAAACCCGCAGTCTCAACCCCCAAATCAAGATGTAATACAAGCCACCGCATAATAACAACGCTCACTACTGTAGACGATTCTCTAACTTTTGAAAATACTCTTGATTATATACCAAATTTCCGGTCGGTCGATAGGTATCAGTAGCTTTGTATTCCTTTTTATCTCCTCCCGCTGCTGCGGCACCTCCGTTTGTTGTACCGGGATCGCCGCGCTGATTGTATAATAGTGAATTCGCGTCTTCTGGGGTGCGTTGTATCGCGACGCCACCACCGCCACCGCCCATGCCAGCGCCGTCGTTGTATTTTATGACTTTTCCTTCTGCGTCATATAATATGGGTCGACCAAACTCGTCGATAGCTGTTCCCGTCTTTTTCTTGTATTCAGTTCGAACATAATTGGGTACATAATGAAGCCATGAAATTAACAATAAATTTGGATGTGTATAACGCACCATGAATTTATTTTCCTGTAATTTGTCTACAATATACGCGATACACCCAGCATGATCGTAATTTGCGACACCAAGGATAATTTCTGGAACGACATACCAACAAAAATGCTGGTTAGATTTCTGACGCGATGTCAGTTTGATTTTTTCATGAATACGTGTAAGTATTTTGTTATACGTGAATAGCTTGCTTTTGTCTTGTTCTTGTTTTTTTTCATACAACTCATCTAAATTGATTTTTTCGACATTTTCAACATTATCACCTGCAAATTTGAATAAGTCGTCCATTATATTCGTTCGTATGTAATTACAATAGAAAATAATGGATATTCGCAAACGCGCAAACAATAATAAATACACATGAATAAGCATTATATAAAATGACAGATCCAACAATCAAGCATCTTGTAATTTCATCTGGTGGTCCAGCTGGACACATGATGTACAGCATACTTCGTACATTGAATATAAAGGGTGTATGGAATATGAAAGACATCAAAACTATCTATGGATCTTCAATCGGTTCTTATATCGCAATTATTCTAGCACTTCGCTATGAATGGGAGGTTATGGACGATTATCTCATCAAGCGCCCGTGGGAGAAGATATTCACGTCTTCGTCCTCTTCTCAGGCATCATCAAGTCATATTGATTTGAATGAACATTTGTCGTCATCATCCATCGCGGATGCTAAAAATAAATTAGAGCACATCTTCAAATTATACAACACCCACGGACTATACAGTTTAAAAGAGTTCACAGAAACATTGCGACCGGCTCTTCAAGGAAAGGATATATCTACGAATATCACATTCCAAGAGTTTTACGATAAAACAGGAATAGAACTTCATTTTATGGTAACTGAAATGAACAAGTTTCAGATTGTCGATTTTAGTCATAAAACGCATCCAACTCAGTCGTTGGTCGAAGCATGTTATATGAGTTGCTGTTATCCATTCGGGTTTGCGCCGATTTACCGTGATGGTTGCTGTTATTTGGACGGAGGCATAATCAACGACTATCCTGTGAATGATTGCATCCGCGATCAGAAGTGCGCATTAACAGAAATACTTGGTGTAAAGGTGATTTGGGAAAAAAAACCAACAAAGATGACAGAAAAATCGTCACTTTTACAATTTATTTACACATTCTTCAATCAGATCAATACTAATTTTTATGAAAACCGTCAAACAAAACCGATTCCAAATGAAGTCGTTTGTGTATCGAAGGTGTTTTCGATAAAAGATTGGATGAACTGGGTGAAGGATGAAAACTATCGGCGCGAACTGGTTTTACGTGGTGAAACGTTTGCGAATGTATTCTTATCTTATCGTCGTAATTTTAGAGATTCGACCACAACACCGGAAATCGAGACAGAAAATACGACGGCTGACGTTGTTTCACCGAGAGACATTACATCTTTGTCAGATCTTGTAGAGGATCAGCCGTCTACACCAACCGAACCATCGCCTAGTACAATTCAGTATGAAATTCGAAACGAGGATATGACGATGATGTAAACCAATGATGTCAAAATATACAATAATTCCGTCTTTTCATTATTCATTAATAATGCGAATGAATAATGCGAATCAATAATTTATCTTTATGCAGCAGTTACCGTTTCAAGAAACTCCTTAATCTTCTCCTTATCAGGTTTGGCGTCATATTCGATAACCTGTCCATCCTTCACGAGTTTAATCGTAGGAAATCCTTCGATTTTGAATTTGTCCGCCATATCCGGCTCTCCTTCGCAGTCAACCGTCTTGAATACAACTGTGTATCCGTTGATGGGGCGTCCATTCAACTCCTTTTCTACCTCATCGAAAACAGGCTTGGCCGTCTTGCAATGCGGGCACCAATCGACCTTGAATAAGTAAAGCTGCATTACTTTATCATCGGTTGCACCGATTCCGTCAGGAGCGGGCGTAACACCCTGAGAATTACTAAAGAACTTATTCAAGCCGGGAATCATATCATTCGTAATCATGTAATATAGAATACCTGCAAGCGCGGCAACAATAACAAGAACTATGATCACATTCTTAGAATTACCCGAAAGTGCTGAAGTGATAGATGACATTGCGGATGATGCAGAATCAGTTACAGAAGATGCGGTTGCGGCTGCTGATGATGTGGAGGATTCTACCATTTACTACTGTATGTCTATATTATATTAGAATGATGAATAATCTGCCGAATAAACGAATAAAACAATATGAAACGATCGCGTTATGTATGTATATAGTAGAAATCAACAAACGATGATTTTTCGCGATAAACAAAATGGCACATTACTAAATGTTCGCAGGGATGATTTTACGAATGATCGGAAATATTTTCAAGAAATTATTCGTATCGCAGGTGAAGGGTTGGGGGGCACTACCGGAAATGGCACAACACCGCGTTATATTTGTCCGTTTGATGACTTCATTAATAATCTTGGAATTGGCAAGGGAAAGTAGGTCTAGAGACGAATAACTACTATACCTAAAACTACGATAAGAAGAACAAATCCGGCAGTTATAAAGAAGTTAAACTTAAGATCAGGAAATAAATCGGTATCGAGAATCCCATCAGTATCTATAACTGGTTTTACTGCTTCAAATAAAATTGCAGATGTCGCAACAAGGAGTCCAATAATGACAATTTTTATTATAATTGATGTCATAGAACCGGATGTAACTGAAAGCGGACTTACGAAAAACAGAAGCACCAGAAGCAATGATACTCCCAACATTGTACATGAATATTTGGTTTTCTCGCTGTACTGAACAATATAACTGGTAGGGTCTTCGATAATAGATGTTGAACTTGACATAATGGAATGTATAAATCTTATATATACCGCCTACTATTTATAATAGAAATTTAATATCTCATTCTTACTGCCCAGAAAGGATAATTAATACCTGAATTATTCCAATCTGGTTCGAAATACGTTTCATCAAATGCCGACATTTCGCTTCCGTGTATTTTGCGAATCACTGAAAATAAACTTTGGTCATGTCTATTTTCAATGAATGAAGGGTCGTTTGGAATAGAACTAGGAGAATCATTCGGTAAATGATAGTTACACGAACCTTCATACCACCGATCAATGATTTCTACCGTATGCTGGCATTTTCTTAGAATGTATATACCGCTTATTAATTGCCCTGTTTCAAGTATATCAGGTCGGTCCGCATCGTAGTAATGGATTACGTCCATTTTTGTCCATGTTTTTTCTAAATGTTCGGGCATGTGGATTGAAAAGTTCGCAAATTTGCTTTGATTCACAATATCAAAATACTCAAGTAAGCGTGGTTTTCCGTGTGGATTGATTTTACATCCGGCATCAAGATATACAACGATGTCGTTCTCCGCCATCATTTCTAACGTTTTTTTTGTGAGATACGATTTCCATATCCAATAACCATATCCGCGTGCATTTGATAATATGGATTCTTTGTGCTTATTCCAGAATTCTTCGTCCTTCATAATGTCTTCTTCCGTGTAACCGATGATACGATCGAATACACCGATTTCATCTGCTTCGCGACATATGCGGATGACTGCGTTGTGATAATTTTCAGTTGGTCCGCCAAATGTCATGAACCATTTCCGCTGTTGTACTATTTCTTGGTTGTCCATTATGGTTATATTGTGATATGTAAATTTAATATTAGTGTAATATAATACAGTATATTCAATATACCTAGACGCGTTTAATTTGTTTATTGGCATACTTGGAACGATAAGATGCCAAAGACACGCAAACAAAAGTTGACAGTATCATACCGTGCAAAGATATTAAGCGGAGGGCGGAGCCGGATCGCCACACGTTCACGGCGTGGCACTGGCAGGCGTATTGATCTTGTAGGCGCGCTGCCACAAATTCCGCATCAACGGACGAAAAAAGTGAGAGCATTTACCAAGAAGGATTTTCATAGTGGAGATGGAATGCTTACGACGGTATGGGGGCCGAGTATGTGGCATTTTCTGCATACGATGAGTTTCAATTATCCGGTCGAACCGACGGAAGAGCAGAAGAAAGACTATATGGATTTTATACTGAATTTGAGGAATGTTCTTCCTTGTAAATATTGCCGAATGAATTTGACAAATAATTTAGCAACACGGCCGTTGAAAATGTGTCATATGGAAAGTCGCGATACATTTTCGCGTTTTGTTTATGACCTCCACGAAACGGTGAATAAATTACTGGGGAAGAAGTCGGGATTGACGTACTGCGATGTGCGCGAGAGATACGAACATTTCCGATCGCGCTGTACACAGGATGCGCCGAAAGTATTTAACTTTAAGGAGTTTTACCGGGGAAAAATGGGGAAGAAGGGCGAACATGAGAAGGGGTGTACGGAACCTTTATACGGGAAGAAGGCGAAATGCGTCATTTCGATTGTTCCGCAAGAGGTGAAAGTACCGACATTTAGTGTGGATGATCAATGTATTAAGAAAAGGGGTGAGGTGGTGGAAAAGGAGTAAATTATTGTGTAGTGATAGTATATAATTGGTAATTAGTGTTATAGTAAATGTCTTCTCCAAAAGCAGCTCCAAAAGCAGCTCCAAAAGCAGTGGAGGTGAAAAAAGTTTCTGGTGGAGTTTCTGGTGGAGTAGTATCGGGTAAGGAACATAAAGATAAAGATAAAAACTCACCCCCATCAGAAGGTAAAAGTGTTAAAGATAAACTACAGGAAATACGACGCGAACAACGAAGCGAAGAACAACGACTGGAAGCACGCATTGACTCTATGCCTGGAGGATGCGCAAATGCAGCAACTAATGTTGTTGCGTCTGCCAATGTGGGATCAGATATAGAAAGTGTTTTACAACAATCAAGAATGATAGCTGTTGCTGCTGGTGGAGCTGGTGGGGGTAGTTGTACTCCGAAACCACAATGCCCACCTTGCCCGGCTTGCGCTAGATGCCCCGAACCCGCGTTTGAATGCAAGAAGGTTCCAAATTATTCAA
>Ga0247722_10000090_pt1 | contig 54607 bp, 78 predicted proteins | sample MSEWelMarce3H_FC_FD_189094 | JGI IMG/M metagenome (GOLD analysis project Ga0247722, IMG submission 189094) | Subsurface sediment microbial communities from gas well in West Virginia, United States - MSEEL Well Study Marcellus 3H_FC | ecosystem: Environmental > Terrestrial > Deep subsurface >...
TTACTAAATTGGATTGATATTATTAATAAATTATTAGATGAGAAAAACATTAAACCAATTCATTGGTTTTGGAACCCATATCAGTTTGGGTATAACAAAGAAATCGAACCATTATTTGAAAAAACACACATACATGATAGGCTAATAAACACTAAGGGATTTATCAATTTACATCATGGAAAGGAAGGGTTATGGAATAAATACGATGAAGATGCTATAATATGGAAACCTTTAAAGTATGATTTTTGTTCATATAAAAATTCAATATATTATTCAACGGGAAAACAGGTTAATGACTGTCATTGGGATCTTAAAGGACATGAAACATTTTTTAAAATAATAAACCAAGAAATTAAAAACATACGCAACATAACTAAATGAAATATGTGATTGGGGTATCGGCATACTATCATGATTCATCCGCCTGTTTATTTAAAGACGGTAAGTTGGTATTTGCTTGTGAGGAGGAGAAATTTACAGGTATAAAACATGATTCATCATTTCCTAATAAAACTATTGACCATATATTCAAAACATATAAAATTGGTAAGGAAAATATCGGTGCTGTGTGTTATTATGAGGACCCTGAATTAAAATTAAAGAGAGTTAAACAAAACATAAAAGAAAATTTTCTTAGTGCACCGCTATACTCTATCCAATCCTATATTAAAATAAAAAAAAACATAAGTAATCTTAAGAAAAATTTAGGTAGAGTTTCTGACAATGTTTTTTATTCCAAACATCACTTATCTCATCAATACTATTCTTTCTTCACATCTGATTTTAAAAGAGCAACCTGTCTATCCGTTGATGGTGTTGGTGAATATGAAACGGCATCTGTTGGTTTTGCAAATGGCCAAGAGATTGAGACAATAACAGTATCGGATTATCCACATTCAATAGGTTTATATTATTCTGCTATGACATCCTTTTTAGGTTTTAAACCAAATGAAGGTGAGTATAAGGTAATGGGGTTAGCATCGTATGGTGACCCCAATGTTTATCTCGATAAGGTTAGGGAATTAATCAGATTTAAAAACGGAGGCGTTAAATGTAATTTAAAATATTTCACATGGAATAAATCAAATAAAATAATGTTTAATTCTGAATTGGTGGAACATTTAGGTATTCAACCTAGATTAACAGAAGAACCAATTATGGCGATTCATGAGAATCTGGCAGCATCAATTCAGAAAGTATATGAGGAAGTCTTCTTTGATTTATTAAAGGCTATCTCGTACATTGATGACACAGGGAACATATGTTTAAGCGGTGGATGTGCATATAATGGTTCCGCAAATGGTAAAATTATAAGTAACACATCATTCAAAAAATTATGGATACCCGTTGCACCATCAGATGCGGGTTCATCCATCGGAGCTTGTGTACATTATTTAGTTAAAAATAAACAATTATTCGAACGGGTTACACAAAACCCATTTCTCGGTCCTCTATATTATTATAAAGAAATTGTAAAACTATTAAGTAATGGGAAATACCACATGTTCAGATCTGAAAACAAGTTGAGAGCTTATGTTGCGAAAAAAATACATGAGGGTAAGGTCGTTGGTTGGTTCGAAGGTCATTGTGAGTTTGGTGCAAGAGCACTAGGTAACCGTTCAATACTTGCTGACCCAACCAAAGAAGGTATGAAAGATAGAATTAATAAATTGATTAAAAAGAGAGAAAACTTTAGACCTTTTGCTCCAATGGTAACAGTAGATGACCAAGATAAATATTTTATTATGGAAAACGAAATTCCATATATGAACCAAATTGTTCAAGTCAAATCTGAATATAAAGATGTTCTTAAAGCAGTTACACATGTTGATGGTACTGCTAGAGTACAATCGGTACATAAGCACACAAATATGTATAGATTATTAAAAGAGTTTGAAAAATTAAGTGGGTACCCAATTCTATTGAATACTTCGTTTAATATAAAAGATAAAACAATGGTGTTAACACCAAAAGATGCTCTAAACACTTTTTATAATACTAATTTGGACATTTTAATAATAGAAAATTTTTTAATTTATAAGTAATGGGTAAATTATGGGTATTTGGAGATTCTAATTCTGCTTTATATACAGATAGAACAATGAAATTACAAGATTGGGTAAAACCATACATTGATTATTTAGGTTATGAACCAAAGAACTTTAGTCAAATATTGGCAGAAAAATTAAACTTAGAACTAGAAAACTATGGAATGGGTGGTTCGGATAACTATAGTATTTTTGAAACACTTTTTTACCAAATTAAAAAATTTGACAAAGAAAATGATGTCATTTTTGTTGGTCTAACTGATACGTCTCGTTTTAGGATTGTTGATAAAATTAATTTTAGGTCAATAGCGGTTGGTGGGCGTAATGACAACTTATCAGTATCGAGTGACACTATATCTGAAATATTGACGAATAGGATGCATCCTCTTTTTGCGAAAGAATTTGAAAACTATGTTAATTTATTTAAAATGGTGTTAGATGGATATAAAGTATATTTTTGGACACTTTTTGATCCATTAAGAGAATCTAAAGGTATTATAAACATAATGAAGTTAGGTTACCTATATAAAAGAGGAAATATTACATGTATTAAACAAGAAACGGAAGGGTTGGTTAATGACGGTCATTTTGGTGAAAAGGGAAATCTTTTATTAGCCGAATTATTTTACACATTTTTAAATGAGACCAGAGTTGCATACATAAAGGATATTTATAATGAAACAAGAATAATTAAATTGATATGATAGGAAAACTCATCAAATATATTAAGGACAAAATCAGGAACTATAAACGTAAAAAAATGATTAAAAAACGTATGGAGGAACTTAAAAAAAGAGATCCATTCGTTTATAATCATTAGTCTTTATTTTTTCTAATTAATTAAGTATATTACCATTATGATATATTGGTTAACAGGGCAACCCGGAGCAGGTAAAACAACCCTAGCAAAATACTTGGTAGAATATTTCCCTAAAGACAAGGTTATTCACATCGATGGAGACGACCTAAGAGACATCTTTAAGAATAAAGACTATTCCATCACAGGAAGAAGATTAAACATCCAAAGAGCACAGTACATCGCACAATTCATGCACAGTAAAGGACATAATGTAATTGTATCCTTAGTTTCACCGTATAGAGACCAAAGAGACTCTTTTAAGTTCAGTACATCGGTTGTTGAGATTTATGTACACACCACAGAGGATAGAGGTAGGAATGAATTTCATGTTGAGGAGTACGAACCACCTTTAGAGAATTTTATAGATATAGACACAACAATAAAAAACGAAACAGATTCATATTATGAACTGTTAAAAAAATTATCACTATGAGTAAAAAGTACGCAATGTACATCGGAAGATGGCAAAATTGGCACAAAGGTCACGAATGGCTCCTTAACCAACAATTAGAGAAAGGAAAAGATGTATGGTTGGCAATAAGAAATGTACCCACTGATGAGAATAATCCAAAAACCGCACAAGAAGTTATGATGGATTTGGTCGAGACCCAATTCTACAAGGATAACTCACATAAAATACAAATATCTATTATTCCTGACATTGAATCGGTAAATTATGGTAGAGGGGTTGGGTATGATGTAATTTACCACGAACCACCAACCGATATTGGACAAATTAGTGGTACCGCAATTAGAACGGGACATATGACTTCAGATGGGAAAATAACATATGATAAAACTAAAGGGTAATGAGAATATGTATAATGGCATCAGGTAGATGTGGATCATCATCATTATTTAATTGTATTAAAGAACACTTAACTGATGATTATACTTTCTTGGAGGAACCCCTAGACCGACATTATAAAATTGAAGAAAATCTATCATTTTGTGATGACGATAAAAATGTTCTACTTAAAATGTTATTGGGTCAAGCACCATCAAATATAGGCAAAGAAAATTCAAAATTATTTTATGAGTCTATTTTCGAAACATTTGATAAAGTTATTATTCTTGATAGAATAAACAAAATAGAACAAAGTGAAAGTTTCATATACCACACCGTAAATAAAATTAAAGATAGACACAAAAGAAAACGAGTTTATTATTTAAATTCAATTCCTAAAGATACATTTAATGAATGGGAACTAAATTTGATAGTTGTTTCAGATGCGTTAGAATCATTTTCAGAAAATTATAATAAAAAAATATATTATTATGAGGATATTTTTGTCAATAAAAACACCTCAGTAATAAATGAAATTTTTGATTATCTGGAATTAAAACCCATTGAAGAATCGATTAATAGTTGGTTAATATCAGATGAAAAAAAGGTAAGAATTTCAGAAAAATATGGTAAATTTTTATGAAGGGAGACGAAAAAATATCAATATCCATTAATGATATTAGAATAGATGGATTAAAAAATGACTATGTAATGCACAATGGTGAAGAATCGTTGATGTGTAAATTAGCTGAAATCGTTACCAAAAATGGTGGAGACATTCTTGAAATTGGATTTGGTATGCATTTATCTGCTGATGCCGTTCAATCTAACCTAAATGTGACATCACACACAATAATTGAAATCCATCCTGAGATGTTTAAAAATGCATTACTATGGGCGGAAGACAAACCAAATGTAAAAATAATTTTAGGTGATTGGGTTGATGTCCTACCAACACTACAATCAAAATTTGACGGTATTTTACATGACACACATTTAGATTCAAATATTTCTAAATTCTTAGATTACGTAAAACCAAATTGTAAAGAAGGAACTATAGTCGGTTTTTTTCAAACTCCTGTTGAAGATTATATATTTAACGCGGTTAGACATAAACTTACATCAGATGAAGTGGAATCACTACCGTATAGTAATAACAGGGCATTTAGACATGGATATGAATTGAAATATACTACATTTGATGGTAAATCATTTGTTAAACATTCAGATATAAAAACATTGATATGATAGTACAAAGAAAAAGACACATAGCTAAAACAATATCATACCGAGTTATATCTACTTTAATTGGGTTTGGTATAATGTGGTGGGTTAGTGGTGATATAAAAGTAGGTGCCGCTTTTGGAGTCGCTGAATTGGTATATAAACCCATTCAATATTATTTACACGAAAGAATTTGGTATAAATGGATAAAATACGGGTTAAACGATAAGTAAATAAGTACTTTTATTTCATATACATTAAAAAAATTGTTAATATATGAGGAAAGTACCGATTTTATTGGAAGAACTAATGAGAAAGACAAATGATAAATATTTATAAAAAAGAAAGCACATGAAAGCAGTTTTAATAGGGTCCGATTTTTTGAAATTGGGCGATAATATAAAGTTTTTGGAAACAAACACAGACGTTGATTTACACGAATCGGCGTCCCATTTGTTGGAATTGGAGAATTTAATGACATATTTGACTACAAATATGTACACCAAGTTGGTTATTGCTTATAAAAAGAAACATATTGTACAATCTGTTATAGACCTATTCCAATCCGCTTGTGATAGTAATAACATAGAACTGGAACTAATTGTTATTAATAATAATGATATAACTACACCATCGGTAAATGTCGAAAGTACTACTTTTTATTTGAGATGTGCATATGATTCTACTGCAATTATCGATGATATATATTGTCGAGATAAAGCAGAAATGGTAAAATTATTATTTGAGTCTAATCACGAAGACCTTTTACCAAAAACGTGTGTTAGAGATTTAAGTGATGATAGTAAAATGTTCGATAATTTGAACGACTTAGTTGATAATAATCAAAACCCAAATATAATTTTTAAAAAGACATTACCTGATTTTGAAAAAACAGAATATCCTGCATTTTATAAAATTGATACGGAAACCGATTTAAATGATTTAAAATCAACGGTTAACGGTACAAATATGTTGCAAGAATATGAATTTAATGAAAATACCTTACTAAACGGTAGAATTTCAAATGTCATAAGAACTTGGACATTATTGTTAGAAGATGTTGAAACTATGATTTATTTAGGTGGGTGCGTTTACACTAATCCGGTGACATTAGATGAAAATAATGTTACATATACCAATACTAAATTAGACAACAAATGGAGATTTATGTATTTCTCTAATCCAGTAAATTCTATTGGTATACCTAGTGAATATGATGTTATTAAAATTGTTGATGACCAAGAAATTTCCGTTGATTTAAATTCAATTGAAATTGGTGATATCGTTAAATCCGTTTCTTTAGTTGGGTTAGATAAAAATGAGCGTTCTACTGAAAGTTTAAATTGGTCTTCTACATTAGAAATTTCTGAATTACTGACATATTCAACTGCGTCAGTTGTTAGCAAATTAACCACCACATTTCAAGGATGGCTTCCTAAAATTGAATACTCTTCCCAATCACTAACTGGAAGTACATTGGTAACCACAAACGAGAAACTACTAATTAAAGAAAATAATACTGGATTAGTTAAATTTAAAATAGTTACCGATATTGAAGATACTGATTCGTTGATTATTTCAGATCAGGTAACTGCAGAAATTACATCAATAAACTTAGAATGGTATAGTGGTAATATTACAACAATTAACATAGAGCCCGATGACGTATTCATTGCGGGTACCGATTCAAATAGCATAACAGGTGCTAATTTATTAGGTAGTGTAATTGCACATAACCGAATTGAAAAAATTTAATAAAACAAAATGGCAAAATTATTAGAAAGACCAACAATTTTACAGGTTCAAACAACAGATAAAATTAATTGTTTAAACATATTACACACAATATTCACAGCAATAAGAAATAAACATTCTTAATTACTACTTTTATGCCAAAGCTGTGGGTTTTTGGCGACTCATTCTCCTCCAAAGATAATCGAATAGTTGTTGATTATATTGAGATGAAAGGGTACGTACCAAAAGTATTTTCAGATTTATTATCCAATAAATTAAATATTTCCTCTATAAACATGGGGATTAATGGTGCCGATAATTATACAATTATTGATACAGTAATTGATAGTTTAAGTAGAATTAATTCGAATGACATTATTATTATTGGGTGGTCATCAACAACAAGATTTAGAATTGCATCCAAAAAAGGTAATTTCTTAACAATTAGACCAAATAGTTTAAGCAACGATGAATTAAACGATATCATTTATATGACAGATATTTGTGTTGATTGTTTAAATGAAATCGTTGTTAATAGAAACAACCAAATTTATATTGATGAGATAAACAGATATATTAGATTGATTAATCAAATGTACCCAAATAACGTTATTATTAATTGGTCACCATTTAAACAAGAAACCGATGGTATGTTTGTTACACCAATCACACAAAAAATAGAAACAATATTTGATGAAACGAATGGTGAAATATCTGACAAACACTTCAGCGAACATGGTCACGAACAAATGTCTAATTATCTTTATGATTTAATTAAAAATTATAATAACAATAAAAAAGTGAAATTTTTATGAGTGATTATAAACGGAAAAAAATATAATATAGTTTATAATGGTAAGAATTTATTATCACATATATTCAATAGAAGGAGTGGAGTCAATAATTGACGAACAAATCTCTTTAATAGAAAAACACTTTAATTTCCCATATATTTTAAATGTGGGAATCTCAATATCAGACGATAATCCACCAACCGACTCAATCATAAGAAAATTTCATGATTACAATAAATCAAATTATATAATAAGAGACCTTTACCCAAGAGGAAATGAATTTGTTACTTTAAATTTAATAGAAAAAGATAAAGACACATTTGAAAATTCGGATTATATTTTTTATTTTCATACTAAGGGAGCGTCCAAATTAAAAAACAAAAATAAATACAAGAGGGAGTCAAATTGGAGAAATTTAATGCAATATTTTAACATTGAAAGGGTTAAAAATGTGTTTAAAATATTTGATAGAACCGATTTTAACACATACGGTGTTTTATTGGAAACCGTAAATAACTCTAAAAATATAATTTATTCAGGTAACTTTTGGTGGTTGACCGGTGAATATGCTAAAACCATAGATATTATTAGTGTTGATAAAAATAGATGGAATGCAGAACTTCAATATATTCAGATGGGTACTAATTGGAAACCACATTCCGAATATGGTACAAATAATCAACTAATAAAAGAAATTAGAAATATTAGAAAAGAAAATTATACCTCACTAATATAAGTAATTCAACAACATATAAATAAAGAAAATGTTAATACAATCTATCCTATTTACAAAAGACGAATGTGAATCTATTATAAATTTAAAAGATAAATACCCATTATTGGGTGAAAATGGTAGATGGGATGAATTTGATAATTTTAGATACAAATTTTACGCATTCGATTACCTACCCGATATCGATTGGGTTATTAATAGAATGTGTAATTATTTCGAAAAAGAAACGAATCTACATATTTTTTTGAGACCGACAAAGTTAAACTTACATCATTATACGTCCGGAGACGAGTTCGGTAAACACATCGACACAGGGGAACCAATAAAAGAATGGAATGTTGGTATTGTGTTAAACGAAGATTTCGAAGGTGGCGATTATCTAGTATTCAATGAAAATGATGAACCTATTGTAATTGACAAAAAGGTGGGTAATGTATGTATATATCAATCCCAAACACCTCATCAAGTCACCCCAATTATAAACGGAGAACGATGGGCAATTGCAATGTTTATACATAAGTTTAGAATGAAACCTAGAAATCTTTTATGAAAATTTTAATATTGGCAACCCCAAGAAGTGGGTCAACGTCCTTGACTAAGTTTATTGATTCACATATAGAATTACCGAATTATAAAATGTTTATGGAACCATATAACGATTCTAATTATAAAGATTATTTTGATAAATTTGATTGTGAAACAATAGAACCGTTATTAAGTTATGATAATATTTTAGTAAAAAACTTATTAATAGTTGGTTATGACGAATTCCCAAGGAAAAACTTCAATAATGTACATGAATATTTTGAATGGTGTGACACATTTTTTGATAAAATTGTGATATTAGATAGAAAAAATAAAACCTTTCAGGCGGAAAGTTTTACTATCAATGAAACGTGGAGTAGGGAAAGAGGGGTTGGATGGCATATCCCAAAAATATATGACATGACAAAAATTAAACCTTCATATATTGAAACTATGATTAAAAGATATAACGAATCTAGTGATATTTTACATAACCTATCACAAAATAAAAAATACCCATTATTTTATTACGAAGATATATATGAAAAGCACGATGAGGGTACCATAAACGAGTTATTGGAATATTTGGGGTTAAAATTAATCCGAACCCATTATGAAAAATATATATTATCCCCGAATAGAAGGGTTAGAATAGACGTGACCAACAGAAAAATGATTTAAATTATAAATTCAATTCATAACTAATTAAGAAAGAATAACCCACAACCAAAGTATTTATCTAAGTATATAATACCAAAATTAGATGAATATATTTGACGCACACATATCAGGGTCCTTATCCGTATCAAGTTCGGCCGAAATCTCCAATAATTTACTCATTTCGGGTAATTTAACAGTACTTGGAACAATTAGTGGTAGTATTTCCGGTTCAATCACAAATGCGGACAACGCAAATAAACTTGCGGGTAAAGGTGTAACTGAATTTGCAACCACAGGAAGTAATAATTTTAATGGTAATCAAACAGTTACAGGGTCAATAATTGCCACTCAAATATCAAGTTCTTTTACAGGTAGTGGTACAGGTTTATATGGAATTCCTGCAAGTGGGATTACAGGATTAAACCTATCTCAGATTGGGGAAGGGTCATCTACCGCCTCTATTTCAAGTACAAACGGTTTAAGGATTAATACAAACACCGAAATTACAGGAGCGTTAACGGTTACAGGACAAATATCAGGTTCATTTAAGGGAGACGGTACAAATCTATACAATATTCCAGCAAGTGGAGTTACAGGTCTTAATTTAACACGGATTGCCGATGGAGCTACCACAGCATCCGTTTCAAATACAAACGGATTTAGAATTAATTCAAATACCGAGATAACAGGAGCATTAAAATTAAATAAGGTAGATTTAGGTGATGATATTGTTGAAATTACCCTTACAGATGGCGGTGGAAAATATTACATTAATGGTGCTAAAAATCCAAAGTTAGCGTTTACTAAAGGATTCAAATATAGATTTTATTATAATAACAATAACACTCACCCATTACTTTTTTCTTTAACTGACGACGGTGAACATAATGGTGGAACAATATATACCACAGGAGTAACAACTAATGCTGACCCTTTTTATGTTCAAATTGAGATTACAGATGCAACTGCAACAACATTCTATTACTTCTGTGACCACCATGTTGGTATGGGTAATAGTATTTCAGTATATTCAGATTTTTTAAGTGGTCAGGCTAGTGGTGACGTTATTGTTGTAGAACCAGGAATTTTAGCAACAACAGGATCAAATAATTTTATTGGTAATGAAAAAATAAGTGGGTCATTAGCTGTTACGGGGTCCGTTGGAATTAGTGGTTCACTTATTCTTACTGGTTCTGTCGATATTACAGGTTCGATGACTTTAAATGGTCAACCAATTGGTACAGGTAAATTAGACGAATCAATATTTCAATCTTATACATCATCAAACGATAGTAGAGTATTGTCTTTAGAAAACTCAACGGGGTCCTTGAATACATTTACGTCGTCTATTGACACAACAATTAAAAATAAACTTAATACAGAAACAGTCATATCTGGAAGCGTCCAAGTTATATTAACAGGAACCACAGGATATTCAACGTTTAGTTCAAGTATATCAACAAGTATTAGTTTAATATCTTCATCAGTTGCAACAACAACAAGTGATTTGAGTTCTAGTGTTAATTCTTTGAGTTCTAGTGTAAATTCTTTATCTTCATCAGTTGCAACAACAACTAGCGGACTAAGTTCATCTATTGCAACAACAACTAACGGTCTAAGTTCAAGTATCAATTCTTTAAGTTCTAGTGTTGCAACAATAACAAGTGATTTAAGTTCGATCATTGGTTCTTTAAGTTCTAGTGTCTCAACAACAACAAATACTTTATCTAGTTCAATTGGAAGTCTTTCCTCTTCCGTGGCGACCACCACATTAGGATTAAGTTCCTCATTATCTAGTTCAATTGGAATTTTGAGTTCTTCGGTTGCATCAACAACACTTAATTTAAAGAATAGGGTCGACTCAATTGAAACAACTACAGGGTCGTTGAATTTATTTAGTAGTTCCATTAACACAACAATTAAATCAAAACTAGACAGTGAATCGGTTATATCTGGTTCAGGACAAATTTTAATAACAGGAACCACAGGATATTCAACGTTTAGCTCATCTATTGCCACAACAACTAGTGGGTTGAGCTCCAATATTAGTTCTTTATCTTCATCTGTTGCAACAACAACAAGTGGTTTAAGTTCAAGCATTAGTTCTTTATCTTCATCTGTTGCAACAACAACAAGTGGTTTAAGTTCAAGCATCGCAATAACAACATCTGGATTAACAAGTACAATTACAAGTTTAAGTTCATCGGTTGCAACAACCACAAGTGGACTATCATCTAGTATTGGTTCTTTGTCTTCTTCAGTTGCAATAACAACATTAGGTACAAAAAATCGGGTAGATTCAATTGAATCAAAAACAGGTAGTTATGCAACAACCGGTAGTAATATATTTCAAGGTACACAAACTATTACAGGTTCATTATATATCTCCCAAGATTTAATTGTTGCTGGTTCGTCATCAATACAAAACATTAGTTCGTCAATTGTTAATATTGCGGATAATATTATAACAGTAAATGCACTTAATCCATCAGTTAGATTTGGTGGTTTGGCTGTTATTGATAGTGGTTCATCACCACAAGTATCCGGATCAATGTTATTTGATTCGGTTAATAACCAATGGTTATTCGTTCACCAAAACCAATCGTCGGTAACATCATCTGTTTTATTAATGGGTCCTGAGACTTATAATAACCTCGGTAATGAAGCATATCTTATATTAAACCGTATACCCAAAGGTACTGGTATAGAACATTTGAATAATAGTAATATCACAGATACAGGTACATTAGTTTCCATAAATTCAAATACAGAAATAACGGGTACATTAAATGTTACGGGAAATATTACTAACCCTAATATAAACGCAATTCAATCATCAACTGGAAGTTTAAATACCTTTACATCGTCCTTACTAACGGCAATAGAATTAACAGGTTCAAATCTAACCGTTAGAGGCAACTTCTTAGTAAAAGGTACAACAACAAACGTTAATACATCAACATTAGATGTTGATAATAATCTTATTAACTTAAATGGTAACGGAGCATCATTTGCAGGTATACGAATTAAAGATACAACAGGTCCAAATTTAGTATCAGGTTCATTATTATGGGATTCTTCAAACGATTATTGGATTGCGGGTCAATTAGGATCAGAACAAAGATTAGTTAGAGAAACAGAATTTAACAATGCCGTTACAAGAATAGGTAATGTTGAAACTTCAACAGGTTCATTGAATTCATTTACGAGTTCAATTAATACAACTATTAAAAATAGATTAAACACCGAAGGTGTTTTAAGTGGTTCTATTCAAGTTAATCATAATGCAACAACAAATTACGTTGCGAATCAACATATTGACCACACAACAGTTTTAATTACTGCGGGTAGTGGTTTAACAGGAGGGGGTGACATCTCATCAACTCGGACAATTAATGTTGGTGCTGGTAATGGTATAACAGTAAATGCTGATGATATTGCAATTGATACAGCGTCAGCGACATTTACCACAGGTGTTAAATCTAAATTAAATACAGACGGTGTTATTAGTGGTTCTGCACAAATAGATGGATCACAAATAGGTTCCAATAAAACAATTACAATTGGTTCCACATCAACAACATTAGGAGGAACGTCAACATCACTTATAGGATTAACATCTGTAACATCAACAGCATTTACAGGTTCACTACAGGGTGGAATATCAGGTAATGCTGCGACGGTTACAAATGGTGTTTATACAACTGGTGATCAAACAATTGGAGGTGCAAAAACATTTAGTTCAAATATTACCAATAGTGCAACAGCTGATTGGTATATGTATGGCTTTGGTACAAGAGGCGCAAGCTCAGGACAATATGGTATGGGTCTTGCATCTGATATTTCGAATAGAACATTATCATTCCATGTACCAAATTTAGCCGCATATTCAAATAGTGGAAACACACCTAAATTTGGTTGGTACTCTAATGGTTCCGCTGAATTAATGACACTACAAAGTGCCACAGGTAACTTAGTTGTTACAGGTACAATTAATGGTTTAACCGTATCAAGTGGAACAATATCATCAGGTACTTGGAATGGTACAGCAATCGCAAATGCTTATTTGGCAAATTCATCTTTTAATATTGGTACAACATCAATATCACTTGGTAGAGCATCTGCATCGCAAACCTTAACAGGAGTTTCAATTGATGGTAACGCAACAAGTGAGACATTATCTACCGTTACCACTAGGGGGGCTTCTACAAGTAATGCAATAACAATTAACTTTTCAACAGGTGGATTAAATTTAAATAGACCCTCAACATCAAATTATGTTGGTATATACTACCAAACAGGTGCATCTTCCAGATGGTTTATTGGATTAAGAGAAAATTTAACATCAAACAATTATATATGTTATAGTGAATCACTTGGTGCTGATGTGTTGACACTAAACCAAACGACAGGTGTTGCAACATTTGCTTATAATATGACCGCCGCGAACTTTAGCGGAACACATAGTGGAGCATCGTCAAATACAAACACAGGAGATGAAACTTTAGCGAGAGTAAATGCGTTAGCGATAACCACAGTCGGTACAATCACAAGTGGTACATGGAATGGTACCGCAATTGCAATTGCTAATGGTGGAACGGGTGCAACAACTGCAGCAAACGCAAGAACAAATTTAGGATTAGCAATTGGTTCCGATGTTTTAGCATATAGAACATTTGGTACTGCTGCAAATAGTGCAACAGGTGATTTTGCACCTGCGGCTGGTAGTACTTCTGTAACGACATTAGGTACCATCGCAACAGGTGTTTGGAACGGTAGTTCAATTTCAACAACATACACCGCAGCAAAAGTAACCGCAGTTAATGCGGGAACAGGTGTCGGTGTTGACACAACAACAGGTTCAGTAACTGTATCAATCGGTCAAGCCGTGGCAACATCATCAAATGTAACTTTTGCAAGAGTAACAACACCAAAAATCGCATTTGAACGGAATGCAAATACTGCACATGGTCTAAGTTGGTATAGTTTTGGTACATACACGGCTTGGTGTGACTATATGGCTAATGGTGGGGCAACAAGTACGGGACCAACAGGCAATATAACAGCATCAACGGGAACATATGTAACATCATGGGCTCGTCGTTTTTTTGTTGAAGATGCCAATACATATGGTTGGATATTTGAAAAAGGAGGTACCACAAGTACAACACCAACTGTTGTTGCGGAATTACGTTCATCAGATGGTTTATTTAGCACTGCTGGTGCAATATACTCAGCAGGTAGTTTAGTAAAAACTTCAGCTAACTCATCATATTCAACAACATTCAGTAGTGTATCATCAGTAACAGTTACACATAGTTTAGGAACAAAAGACGTGGCGGTATTTGTTTATGATAGTTCGGATAATATGTTCTGGCCATCATCAATTGTTACAACAAGCACATCTGTGGTTACAATAACTTTTGCATCTTCTAGGTCAGGTAGGGTTGTAGTTGTAAGATAAAATACGTATATTATAGAATATGTTAAGAGAGAATGTTGAAGTTAGTGGTTCGTTAAATGTTAGTGGACAATATATTATACCAAGAGGACCAAGAGCCAATAGACCTTCTAGTCCTGATATTGGATCATTATATCTAGAGGAATCAACTAGCGGTAGTTTTGTTGTTACGTATACTGCGTCTTCAAACTATGATGGTGGTTGGGAGCCAGTTGGTTCACAAGATACAGATAGAACTGGTTTCAAATATAGACAAGTGATTAATTTTTCTTATTTAGCTGGAGGTTATAAAAACTCCTCCCCTTGGAAAAATGTTCATAGAGTAACTAATTCAACAGACCAAACGGTTCACTTAGGTGAACTATTAGATTACCCAGCATCCTATACATCTGGAGCTTGTAGTAAAAGTATTTTATTTCTTTGGTCAACAAATACTGACGGAACTTTTAAAGGTGATAGTACCATCCATTCAACTTGGACAAGTGGTGTTAACATGGTAAATGAAACAGCATACGCTCATCAATCTAAATGGGATTTAGCGAATGCAAGAGATGACTGCGGAACTTTACATCAAGAAACTGAATTTGCTTGGATATTTGGTGCGGGAGTTGCCGCGGTTGAAAAATTCAATTTAACAAACGAAACAATGTATAGTACATACTATGGTGGACCATACGTTTCAACACCAATGAAAACATCAATTACCGGTAGTGGACCATCAGGTGCATCGGGGTTCTCAGATGAGAATTATGGATATGGTTGGACACAACAAAGTGGTACAAAATTATTTTTTGCCAACGATACATTCACAAACAATCAACAATGGGGTGCTAGTGGACAACAGAAAGGTATTAGTTCAAAGGTGGGTAAAGGTTATGCGGGAAATGAAGGAACATATAATGGGGGTTATAATTTAAGAAGATGGAATGTTTTTACTGAAACTAATTTAGGTAACGTTTCAAAACCGCACCCTAACTGCGGAGAAGAAAACTTTACAATGGGACAAGATCATCAATATATGTTAGGTTGTTATGACGGTGCACAGGTAAATACTAGTTGGAAATTTTTATATTCAACAGATACTGGAACGGTAAATCCTAGTGGATTAGCACCTGGTGTGAATGGAGGTACATCATCTGGACATTGTGGATGGAGAACATAAAATTTGTATTTATAATATATGATACACGAAAATATTGAAATTAGCGGTTCATTAAGAACACAAGGAGTTACGAAACCCCCAATCGGGTCACGGGCAAATAGACCAGGTAGTCCCCAAACGGGATCGTTATATTTAGAACAAGCGGCTAGTGGTAGTTTTTTAATGGTTTATGTTGGTGTGAGTAACAACGATAGTGGTTGGGTTAGGGTATCATCACAAGTAAATGCAAATGTTGGGTTTAAATTCAGACAAATTATTAACTATTCATACCTAGCCGGTGGATATAAAGATAGTTCACCATGGAAGAATGTTCATAGAACAATAAATGCAACGGATCAAACAACACATTTAGGTGAGTTGTTGGACTATCCAGCATCATACACATCTGGAGCTTGTAGTAGGTATATCTTATTTATATGGTCAGTCAATACGGATAATGTGTGGAAATCTGCATCAGATATACACGGAACAACAACCGCGGCGGTTAATATGACCAATGAAACAAAGTACGCACATAATGTAAAGTTTAATATAACAAACATAAGGTCAGATTGTGGTACCATGCATAAAGAAACCGCCACCGCCTACATTTTTAGTGGAGGTAATGCAACCGTTGAAAAATTCGATTTGAATACAGAAACAATTGCCACCGGTTTTAATTTAACAACAATAACCGGTAACGATGGTGGTAGTGCATTCTCCGATGAAAATTTTGGATATGGATGGACAAGTAGTGAAGGGGTTAAAATGAGTTTTGCGACAGAAACGTTTTCATCATCAACACAATGGGGTAACCACTCACAACAAAAAGGAATTAGTTCAAAAGTTGGTAAGGGTTACGCGGGTGCCGATGGTTCTTATAATGGTGGATATGCTTTAAGAAGATGGAGTAATGCTAATGATACAAATATTGGAAACGTTTCCAAACCCCATCCAAACTGCGGAGAAGAGAATTTTACAATGGGACAAGACCACCAATATATGTTGGGGAATTACGATGGATTACAAAATAATACAAGTTGGAAATTTAGTTACACAACAGACACAGGAACAGTAAACCCTAGTGGTTTAGCTCCTGGTGTTAATGGTGGAACGTCATCCGGACATTGTGGATGGAGAGGATAAAACTAATTAAAATATGATATACGAGAATTTAGAAGTTAGTGGTAGTTTAACATCAGACAGAGTGGTCAATAGACCACCTAGAGGAGCTAGAACAAGTAGACCTGGTTCACCGTTGTTAGGTTCCTTATATTTGGAGGAATCTACTAGTGGAAGTTTCCTAATGTTATATACAGGTGTATCAAATATAGATAATGGTTGGGAAAGAATTGCAGCACAAGAAACCATTCCCATTGCGTTCAAATATAGACAAGTTTTAACATATTCATATTTGGCGGGTGGATATAAAGATTCATCACCATGGAGAAACGTACATAAAACAACAAACTCAACAAGTCAAACAACACACGTCGGTGAATTATTAGATTATCCTGCATCGTATACATCTGGCGCATGTAATAAAACAATTTTATTTATTTGGTCGGTAAATGAAAATAACGCATTTAAGGGTCCCGACACGGTTGATGGGTATAGAACGTCTGCAATCAATATGTTTAATGACACAAACTACGCACATCAAACAAAGTTTAATACGGGTATTGCTAGAAGTGACGTTGCCACCATGCAAAAAGAAACCGAATTCGCTTATTTAATTTCTGGAGGTTCAGCAACCATTGAAAAATTTAATTTATCAAATGAAAGTTATATTAGTGGATTTGGTGTATCATCAATAAATGATAGTGCGGGTGGAGCAGCATTTTTTGACGAAAGTTTTGGTTACGCTTGGACAAGTGGTGCCGCTATCAAATTTAATTTTTCAAACGAAACACCATCATCATCAACACAGTGGGGAGTACACCAACAACAAAAGGGTATTAGCTCAAAAGTGGGTAAGGGTTATTGTGGTAATGAAGGTTCGTACAATGGAGGTTACAACTTAAGAAGATGGAGTAATGCTACCGATACAAATATTGGTAATGTCTCAAAACCACACGCTAACTGCGGAGAAGAAAACTTTGCAATGGGTCAAGATTGGCAATATATGTTAGGTAATTATGACGGTACTGGACAAAATAACACTAGTTGGCAATTAGTATATGCAACAGATACCGGATCAAACTCGATTACAGGATTGGCACCGGTAGTAAATCCCGGAACTTCTTCAGGACATTGTGGTTGGAGATAATAGTTGACATTTTAAAAAATTTTCTTTATATTATAATAAAAAACAAATATGGAACAAGGTTACAAATATGACAGGTCAGATTTCATCAATAATCCTTTTGATGAAAAATTAATGCAAATATCCGAAAGTATGTCATTTGCACTACCAAAATATAAGGCATATAATTTCGTAGGTGGCGCGCAAATAACTCCATATGCAAAATTAAAACAATGGCTATTGGAGTTAAGGGGTAGAGAAGATGCGGTAGAACATCTTGAATATACAGTAAGAAAGGCAGAACTTGAAATTCAAATGGATGAAGAGAGTAAAGAATTTATTACCGACCCCAAAAGAAAAGAAATGGTTGATTTAACAATTGCAGATAAACATGTTGATTTAAGAAAGTTTAAGAGAAACTTAAAAGATGCTTACAAAGAAAGACAGGGATTTATCGATTTAATTAAAGAGTTTTTAGAGAGTGAAGACGCGATACTTTCTGACGGTACAAAATTAATTGATGTATTTGGTAATCCTGAGTTAGAAGAAAAATTTGAACATGAATATTGGACCATTCGTATGGCTAAACAAGCAATGCTTGATATGATTTCATATGGTAGAATTGGTACGGGTAATCTCGATTCAATTCTTATGATGGACCCCGAACAACAAAAACAAGTATTATCTTTAGCATCATCTTATACAATATCAATTGATAAAAATATTAATCATTTGATGACACAAGCAACAACAAATAATTTCTCAATTGAAGATTCATTAAAAAATCAATTAAAATTAACAGAACCAAATAAAATAGAAACAGAAAAATTATTATAATGACACATATACTTTTTAAAACTCAAGGAAATACTCCCGGTTATATACAAGTAATTGGAATGTATTTAAACTACAATTATGGTAGGATAGCCGATGAATACAACGATATGAGAGTTGAGTTGAATAAACTTGGTGCAATAATCATTCCTGAAGAAGTCGCTAAAGGATTTGTTTTTGCTGACATATACAAAGATTATATTAGTGTTAGAACAAACTCACACATCATGGATGAGATTCCACAGTTGGCAGAATCTAGTGAATCCGAAGTAGAAAAAGTAAAATACTTTCTTAATGAGGATGACAAACTATCTGCTGTATTATTTAATAAAGTAGCAATGAAAAAAGTTGTTGCAGATAGATTCTCTGAAAGATATAAAGAGTTAATGGTTGATGCATCTACTTTAGAAAAGGATACTTGGGAAGAACAGAAAAGAGAAGCTTTTGGTTGGACTGCCGATGAGGATTACCAAACACCAATTATTGACATTTTATGTGCAGGTAGAAATATTGATAAGGCAACGTTTGTCCAAAAAATTATTAATAATGTTACCGCGTACAATACAAAGTTAGCTAACTTATTATTAGAACAACAATTATTAGAAGAGAGAATCAAATCATGTTTAACTATTGCTGATTGTCATAGACTTAAACACGAGAAGTTTGGTATTGCATTAAGTAAACAACAAAGAGAAGACGAGAATATTGAAACAACACCACTCACATTGAGAATGGATTTTTAAATAATTTTTAATGAATTTAGCAATAAACGGAACGTGTGCTAAAGGTTGTTCATTTTGTTTTACAAAAGAAGATGCAAGATTAAAACACACGTTAGGAGAAATGGATATAGAAATGGTCGATAAAATTATCGACCATTATCGTCTAAGTAACTCCAATGAAGAAATTACCATACTCGGTGGTGAACCAACACAACATTCAAATTTTATTGGGGTATTGAACCATATATTTTCTAAAGGATTTAAAGTAAATCTTGTTAGTAATTTTCTGTTTGGTAAAACCACTAGAGAATATATAATAGAAAATATTAAGAACATTAGGTGGGTATTCCCAAACGCGGCCGAACTCAATGAGAAAAACAGAATGGTTATTTTCAAAAAGAATTATTTAGAAATATACAAAGCATACGCTAATACGTGGGGGTTCGAGTCACACCCAAGATTATACTTGGCACTAACAATGTCAAGTGATTGGAAAAGTAGAAATTTTTACGAATACGTTAAATGGTTATATCATGAACTGGACGGTAACATAAACGCAATTAGATTAGGTTTAGACCTTACCGGTACATACCTAATCAATAATAAGGAGATGGGAAATGAGATGACTAAAATCCTTAAATTTGGTTTATATAATCAAATTAAAATAACATCGGATTGTCAGGTACCGCCATGTCTTTGGGAGGGTAAAACTAAAAAATCCGTATTGGAAAACTCACTAAACTTCGCCACATTTAAGTTACCTGAATATGAAACAATATGTGGTTTCATGCCGTTAGATATTTTCCCTGATGGGAGTTCAATACATTGTTACCCATTGGAAGATAAAGTAAAAATCAATAATGTTTTGGAAATATCAGGAAAAAATGGTATATTAGGTTTAAGAGAAGAGTTTGATAAACTTTATATCAATAATCATAAAAATTACTCAATCCCACAAGATTGTTTAGATTGTGTTTTCTATAAAACAGAATGTAATGGAATATGTGGAGGTTGTATGGAAGGTAGCAAATGACAAAGAAAATATTTTCAATACCGTTTAATCCGATGTTAACGGAGGATATGTTCATGAATGAATTCTATCCATTCTTAGAAAGAAATAAAGAGTGGATTTATGACATTTATTTTACATGTAGAATACCACCATTTACACAAGATGCGATGGGTGCGGTGTTTAGAGAAGAGGATAGAGATGTTGTGTTTGAAAACGCAATGATTATACAAAAAGCGTTAGGTATAAAAATAAGTGCAACATTTAACAATGTTAATATCTCACCAAATTACCAGAACTATAAATTGTTTGTTGATAATTTAAAACCTTTATACGAGAAGGGATTAAGATGCATCACCATACCACACGGTCACTGGGTTGCAATGGGATTAAAGAAACACTTTCCTGAAATGGAAATCAAAAATACTATTTTAAGAAAGGTTGCAACTGGTCAAGACTTTTGGTACAACGCGGATCAAGGATTTGATTACATCAATCTTGATAGAATTTTAATGAGAGATGTTGAGGAATTAAAAAACATTAAGAGAGCTCAATTAAAATATCAAGAAGAGAAAGGTAAGTATGTTAAAATATCATTACTAGTCAATGAAGGATGTTTAGGTAGATGTCCGGTTATGGATGAACACTACACATATAATAACTTAAGAACAAATAACGAATTACCATACTTTCATCACGAGATATCCAAAGTAACTTGTGAACATAAATGGGAAAAAGATATCAATGCATTTTTCTTTAAGACAGGTACAATACCACCATTTAAAGAAGAGTTTGATGAGTTCTTAGAATATATCGATGTATTCAAGATGCACGGTAGAGATAGCTTCAATCGTCTTAAAGAGACAATGGAAATTGTTGATTCATATGTTAAAGGGATGGACATACTATCGGAGACTTCTCATTTATACCTTGACGGTGTTCCGCACGAGGAATTAAAAGGTTGGAGAAATAAAATTAAGAAATGTAAATTCCAATGTTGGGATTGTAACTATTGTGATATTGTTGCCAACCACAAAAAGAAATCATATGGACTTAACTAAACACATTGACGAATCTATTGAATGGGGTAAACTTGAGGTATCAAAACTAACTCAAGATATTTTAGATATTCATGGAATAACCAGTAATAAAGTTAGAAGTTTTTTAAACAACATTTGTAACATTGACGGTGCAACATATTTGGAAGTCGGTGTGTTTAGAGGTGCAACATTTTGTTCCGCAATATACGGTAATGACATCTACTCAATTGGGGTCGATAACTTTATGTCACCCAATCTAACACCTAAAGGAGTTAGTCAAAAAATTGGCAACTATTATAAACATAATATTGATATATTACCACAAGAAGAATTTATAAGTAATGTCAAAAGGTTTGGTAATGTGGATAAGACATCAGTTTATAAAACAGATTACCAAACTTTCGATTTCAAAACATTACCAAATGTGGATATCATATTCTATGATGGAGAAACAAAATACCATGATCAGTATGTTGCATTAACAAATATGTTACCTATTTTTTCTGAGGAAACAATTATTATTATGGATGATTGGAATTGGGATAGTGGAGCATTTGAAAAATTTGTCGAGGATAATAATTTATTTATAAAACACTCTAGACAATTATATACATCCGGCGAAGATAGTAATGATTTTTGGAATGGGTTAGGGATATTTTTAATTGAGAGATAGTTGATTATGTAACATTTTTTGTTTATATTAGTATTGTTAGGGGAGGTGGGTGAGTGGTTTAAACCGACAGCCTCCGAAGCTGCTATTGGACTTTATAACTTCAATCGAGAGTCCGAATCTCTTCCTCCCCGCAAATAAACTTTTCTTAAACAAAAAAACAGATGAGAAAAACAATCCAAACACTATCGCTAATGTTAGTGTCATTGTTCATTACAACTGCGTCATTTGGACAATACAGTAGTAGTGCAATTCAGAAAGGTTCCGAACAATCCTTAAAAGTTCAAACGGACAGTGTCCCTAATCAATTACAAGAAATCGTTGTTACAGCAAAGAAAGTACCATTGATGACAAAAGTTGGTCCTTATGGTCAACCACTTTGGACAACAATGAGAATGTTTGCATCCACAAGAGTTTATGTGATGAACCCTCCAGGTACCGCAATGTACGAGAAGTGGTTTGACATTAGACAAAGAAGAAATGGTCCAGCTCAAATCAGAATGAGAGATGAGTTTACATTTGGTTTAGGTAAACGACTTCAATTAGACATGTATTCACACACGGTTTATGATGGTTACAATGGTGACAAAGAATTCAAATGGAGAGGATTCTCTTGGGAATTCCGTTATGCGTTGGCAGATTGGGGTAAACTGTGGGGTAACCCAACATTATATTGGGAAACCAAAATGTTAGATGGTCGTTGGGGTATCGAACCTAAATTATTATTGGGAGATAGAGTCGGTGAAAGAGGTATATGGGGATTCAATGCAATTTACGAAGCTAACTTAGCAAGAACAAAAGAACTTCGTGAAGATGAATATGCTTACACCGCATCATACGCTAACATCATTAATAATGATTTAACTTTAGGTGTGTCACATATGTTTAGATACAATGATTTCGATGGAGGTTCACAAGAATGGTATCTTGGACCACTACTTCAATATCGATTTAATAACAAGGCGTATTTGAATGTTGAACACATGCCAGGTCTTAATCAAGACGCAAAACAATCAAGAACCACAATTATATTCGCATGGAGATTTTAATCAAAGGACAAGAGTTTCTTGTCTACTTAATATTAATCATGTTCGTAACAGGTATCCTCAGAGAAAGAGGATACCTTATGGACATTTTCAGACTACTTGAACAGAAAGTTAAGTCTAAAAGAATGGTGGTATTTTTAGTATCACTATTTGGTGGTATTTTACCAATACCCGGTCGTGTTGCACTATCGGCATCTATGTTGAATAGTATTGCACCTATTGATAATAAGAAACGTAAGAAGTTTGGTATCATTGATTACCTTGCTACACACCATTACTACCTGTGGTCTCCGTTGGAGAAGACGGTTATTATCCCAATGGCGGTGTTAGGTTTAACTTACCTACAATTCATGTCATATATTTGGCCGTTGTTATTGATATCAGGACTTTACATTAGTTATTATATTTTATCTTTGGATGATGATGAAATTGATATTGAAGTTAAAGATGACCCGATTAATTGGAAGAACGTCAAAAATGTAGTTCTACCATTTTTGGGTACAATTGTCATTAGTTGTTTTACCAATTATTATTTTGGTGCATTCGCAGTATTCACATTATACCTTGTTTATTATTCCAATAGTTGGAATAAATTAATTGGTTATATTAATTGGGAATTGATTTGGATTGTTGCTTTAGTAATCATTCTTGGTAACTTAGTTGGTTCCTACTATAATGTTATTGAAGAATACATTAAACAATATAACAAACCTGAACATATATTGATTGTCTCCGTGTTAGGATTCTTAGCATCATTCTTGTTAGGTTCATCTGCAAAATATGCGGGTATTGTTAGTTTATTAACAAGTGTGTTTGGTATGCAGTACTTCGTTCTATTCTTCACATTAGAGTATTCGGCGTATCTAATCTCACCATCACATAAGTGTTTACCTATCGGTCAGAAGTATTTCCACACAGGGTTTATGACCTATTTGAAGGCGTTAATTGTATGGATATCTATTATGATTACCTACGCTTTATTGACAATAATTTAATCTTTACATTTTTAAAAATAAGATATATATTATAAAAGATAATTAAAAAATATGGAAAAAATTACATTAAAATTAGGTGACGTTCTACAGTTAGAAAGTGAAATAAACGGATTTACTGACCAACAAACGGGTGAAATTGTTTACGAAGGATTTACTAAACAAAACCTATCAATTATTCTAAAATACGAATTAAGTGATTTCTCAACAGTTCTTAAAGGTGAGAGAAGTAAAGTTGAAGTTTTGAGAGATGAGTTAATCAAAAAATATGGTGAAGAAGATGGTAATGGTGGTATCCTGGTTAAAATGAGAAATGAAGTTAAAGACGATGAGGGTAATGTGACAGGATCTGTTATTAATCCACAATACCTTGAATTTGATAAAGAGTATGGTACACTTTTAAATCAAGAAATCGAGTTGGAACATCCTGAAATAACTAAGGACGATTTAAAAGAGGCAGGTAAGTCAAAAGACAAATACCAAGTCTTGTTTAGATTGATTAAAAAAGAAGTAAAAAAAGAAGGAGCTAATTAAGCTCCTTTTTTATTTCTATTAACATATTACCTATTTGATATTCACCAGGTTCGTAGTAGGGTATTGATAATCTTATCTTATGTAAAGTTCTAATATCGTCATCTGTAAACTGGTCAACTTCTGTAATCATCACGTCAACCGTATCTGTAAGGGTAAATTTCGACCTTAAATCGTATCGTGTATTCTTTTGTTCATTCTCAATATAAGTCTCAGGAATCTCCCCTAAATCGATTTTGTCAAAGAATGGTTCCACTTCCATAAAACGATTTTTATTACGAGTGGTTAAACCCATATTAAAAGTCTTATATGTGAATTTATCCTCTTCCCAATATCTAAGTTCATTAAATGCTGAAATAGGTACACCCCACTTTCTAACAAAGTTTCTATTGGATGATACCTCATATAACATTCTATCTTTTTTGTAATCATCACTAAATCTCGATGTCTGCGAAACAAAATGATATACAATTGCAGAATCACAAGTTTTTAAATTATAACCTTTTAGTTTCGCACGAATAAGAAAATCATCATCCTCACAAAAGGCCGGTACAAAACTAAATCCATCAAAACCACCGATGTCATCAAACATCTTTTTAAATCCAGACATAAAGAACACCGCACCATTGTAAAGGTTGTTACTATCTTTCCATTGATTTACATATTCATTAAAATGATATTGGTCAAAGTTTTCAAAACCAGAACCTAAATCCAATAATACTTTACCGGCTCTTTGATGTCCTCTAAAAATTGGAGGTTCGATTGTTGTATATGATAATAAAGTATTTGGATTCTCATCTAATAATCTATCTAAGTTCTCCAAGAATTGTTCACCAATCACCATATCATTATGAATCAACACAAGTTTATCTGTATCAACAAGTTTAATTGCGGCATTGTATGTTTCAGAAAATGTTAATCTATCATCATCGTGAATAAAAGATAGGTATTGGTCATCTAACAACTCCAACCATTCCTTTGTTCCATCATATGAACCACCACTACTAATTACCAATGGTGCCTTTGGATATATGTCACGTAAACGATTATAACATTCTATTGTTAAATCTAATTTATTATATACCGCTAATACAAAAGTTATATTCATTATTTCATGTCTTTAGTTATAAACATATTATCTGTGTTATCCTTCCATATTAAATTATCTTCATTATTTGATTTTACTTGTGATATTAAACTACTGTAATTACACGGACCCCATTTTTCAAACATTTGATCATAAATTGCAGCATCTAAACCAGATGTCTGAGGTGCAGGATATGACATTCCATCATTAATAAATGCACTTCTAGAATACGTTACTTGGGAAGAATCAACTCTACTAGAACAATGTATTGGTGTTGTCCATTGATTGGTAAAATAACTTAAATCTTTTCTTTCAACACCCGTCGTATATGGTTCTATTAAACTATTATATAATGCAATATTATGATAAAAATATTTCTTATCGATATTTTCTTCTTTATTTAAGAAAACATTTAATCTTGTTAAAAAATGTGGGAAGATTGCATCATCATCACACAAAATTATTACATGATCAGCATCACTTTGATGAATTGCCAAATTTAGATACTTTCCATGTATACTACCTCCTTGTTCTTTCTTCTGCTCAATAGTATTATCAATATAATGAAACGTAAACTTATCAATAATTGATGAACAAACTTCTCTTACAACCGGTTCACCTTTTTTTGTTGACCCATCATCAATAAAATGAACTTCAAATTCAGGATATGAAATATCTAAAATAGATTTTAATGAGTTTAGTACAATAGTTGGCCTTTCATAATATGCCAAAATAATTAAAAATTTATTCATTTTCATAACCACCTGTAATTGATATGTTTGTACCGTTTATATATTCGGTATGTATTATTGTTTTGATTAAGTTAGACATTTCTTCCACCTTACCTAATCTCTTTAAAGATATACTATTTTTTACATTTTGTAAAATATCTACAGGAACTTTATCCGTTAACCCACCCTCAAAATAACCTAATTGGATAGAGTTAGACGTGATTCCATACTTTGAATTCTCCAAAGAATAAGTTTTAATAAGATTGTCACAGAATGCTTTACTTGCAGAATATAGACCAGTACCTCTAATAGGTTTCTTGGATAGTACTGATGATATATAAATGATTCTACCGAAACCTTTTTCTCTAAGTTTATTGGTTGAATGACGAAGTACATTTAAGAACCCAAATAAGTTTACATTTAATTGAGATTCGGTAGTTTCCTTTGTTTGTTTATGAATCAATCCATCGATATTCTTTACCGAAAGATAAATTATAATATCATAATCTGTTTCATTAAGAAATTCTTTAACTTGTTCTTCGTTAGTTACATCTAACATTTTAGAACCAACCGAAAAACACGTGTAATTTAAACTTAAGTGTTCAGTTAATTGATTACCTAACCCTCCTGTTCCACCAACCAATAATATTTTTTTCATTATTTTACCCATTTAATTAATCCACTACCCCATACCCATCCTGAACCAATTGTTGTTAGGAGTAATAAATCATTTTTCTTTAATTTATTCTGTTCGTAAAGTTTGTTAAGTGTAATAGGAATAGATGCACCTGCTGTGTTTGCATATTCACCCATTGACGTTGCGAATTTAGAAAAATCCACATCTAATATCTCAGCAGTCTTCTTTAAAATATTGATACTTGGTTGATGAGGAACCACGTGAGTGATATCGTTTTTATCAACACCAGTTCTTTCTAATAAAGATTGTATAGATGACGGTAACTTAGTGGTTCCACCCTTAAAGATTTCTTTACCTATCATTGAGAAATATTCATTATGATGAACGGTAAAAGCCTCTCTACCTGTACCATCAGCGTATAAATCAATTTCACAATAGTTTGATTCATCTCTTTGTAGAACAACCGCACCTGAACCATCGCCAAAGAATACACAATCACGTCTTGACCAATCAGTTAACTTAGAATAAGTTTCTGACGCAACCAATAATATGTTTTTGTATTGACCGATAGATAGTAACCCCTTTGCTATTTGTAACCCATAAAGGAAACCTGGACAAACCGCATTAATATCAACACAGGCAGCATTAAACGCACCAATCTTTTCTTGTAATAAACAAGCAGTCGATGGACTAATTCTATCTGGTGATGATGTTGCCATAATGATAAAATCAATATCATTAACAGTTAAGTTTGCATCATGAATTGCAGATATACTTGATTTCACAGCTAAGTCAGAACTTAATTGGTTATCATTACTAATTCTCCTTTGTCTAATTCCTAAATTATCTTGAATCCATTGGTCGTCAGTGTCAACCATTTTTTCAATCTCCTTATTTGTTAATACTTTTTCAGGTACATACGCCCCAATCCCAACAATCTTTACACTCATTATTTATTATGTTTATAATCTCTAATATTTTTACCTGATAAATCTTTTGTTTTAAAATCCCCTTTCCATGATTCAGAGAACATAGGTGAATAATAAACGTCACAATCATCATAGTAGTAATGTGTTACTTGTGAGTAACGAGTACTATTTGGGTCTCTGATAATATCACCTCCATGAATTAAATTAGCAGACCACACAAATGCTTGACCCTTCTTACAAATAAGTGGTTTCACTTCTAGTTCTTGAACGTCCACCAGTTGTCTAATAAACTCCTCATATTCGGCGTAACTATCAAATTGCTTACCATATTCAGGAACTTTTACTTTAAGGTCGTAGAAGTCAAATATAGGTAGTTTATGAGAACCTGGAACATATACTAATGAACCATTTTGGTCGGTCATATCTTCTAACGCAACCCACACTGCTGTTAACCATCTGTGAGGCATTGAGTCAAAGTGAATTAAATCACTATGTAATGGTTGGTTAGAACCATAATTAAAAGTAATTGTTTGAAATGGGTACGGTTCTCTTTTGTAGAGCATCTTTAATGTATCTATAACCACAGGATTTAAAGAAAGAGATTGTAACATCTCACTATCTTTCCATCCTTCGAATATTCTTTTACCTTTAGAATAATGATATCCGTCGGCCTGAGTAACAACATTATCCCTATCATTTAGAGTATCAATTTCAGTTTTAAACGATTCAATCTGTTCATCGGTTAATCCTAAATCTAAAATAACATACCCATCCTTGTTTAGTTTTATTGCCAATTCCTTTTGTTCATCAGTTAATTCTTGATGTTTTAATAGTTCATTGAAGAAAGGGGATTCAACCCATGGCCAATTCATTTCCTCATGATTTTGTTTAAAATTTCTCATTTACTTTTAATAAAATTTGAGTCGTTAGATAATGTGATTACATTATCTTTATTTCTTTCTTTGTGGAAAGTTAATGGGTTACCCAAATAAACCGACCACTCCTTTAGTTCCGATTTTGAATACACAAAACTTTTAGCACCAATAGTACAACCTTCAGGAAAAGTAACTCCAGGTAAAACCATAACATCAGATGCAATTCCTGAATAATCTTTAAAAGTGATATCACCTCTAAATATTTTATTGTTACCCCAATACTCATTTACTGGTCCAAACTCACCACTATAATCTTCCGATGCGCAGAATAGTTTAGAACCATAACCTATGAAGTTCCATTTACCTAAAGTGATTTTATGTTGATTACCTCCACCTAATACCGCGTGTGAACATATCTGAGCGTAACTTCCAACTTCCAATGCCGTTGTTATTAAACAAAATGGATCTATTCTAACGTTATCACCTAAGAAAACGTTTTTAGGATTAGTGAAAACAACATTATGACCAATCACAACATTGTTACCACAATACCCCAATTCTTTTTTAATCTCCTCGTCCCAACCTAATTTCATATTTTTTCACAAATTATATAGTTCCAACACGCTTTAAAATCGTTTTGGTTATTAAACATTTTTGTAAGAGCCAATTTTATAATCTCAATTCTATCATTAATCTCATCTTCCTCTGGTTCGACTCCCGTGATTTTTTTAGAACCACCAATCCAACCAACAATACCTTCGTGATATACTTTTAAAAAATCAAACCATTCGTCAACTTTAGCATCAACATCAATAGTTTTAACTTCTACAATTTTAAATCCATTTTTAATTAATTCATCTGTGTAAAAATTAATTGGTCGGATAGGTAAAAAATATTTATCTCTAAGTACGTTATGTTTATTAATATAGTTATAATTATCGATTAAATCAACATATTTGGAATACTTTGGATTGTCTTTCACAATGTCAAATGATAATTTAGAAATCTCATTCACCGTTTGGTCAATCAACTTTGTTTCCTCTCCCATTAATGGGTTGTATATGTTACCCGAATTAATTAATAACTTACCACCTTTAACTAATATGTTATGCCAAGATTTAATTGTATCATCTATTGTAGGGTACAAGTGAATTGCATTTGTACAAACAATTCCATCTAATAGTTCCTTATGTTCTTTACCTAAAACCTCTGATATTGTTTGTAATCTACCTTCATCTTTAAGATAGTTGATTACTCTAAAATAGAATTTATAATTTCTACCGAACTTATCATAAGATAGTTTTAAATATTTTGGTGAGGAGTCCATCATCAAAATTCTCGGACAATCAATCATAGATTTTAATAACCTTTCACAAAAAATACCTGTACCGCAAGAATAATCCATAATGAAATCATCCTGATTGAAATACTTTTTAGATAAATCAACCATGTAGTTCAAGTTATCATACCAAGTATGATTTTTAACTTTATCATAACCTAATGCAAACTCCGTTACATCAGATTTTAAAAATGAATCATCAACTATTTTTTCCATTACCATCCTTTCTTAATACAATCTACTATATATTTTCTATCTTCTTCTGTAACCCACCAACCGATTGGAATTGAGATGACACTACCGATAGTTCTATCTAAGTTAGGTAACATCGCACGATAGTCTTTTACACAAGTATGAATATCATTTCTCTCGTGAACTTGAGAAACTGCAATACCACACTCCTTCATGTACTTCATGAAGTCACCCTTTCTTTCAACCAATAATGAATAAATCCAAAATGCACTTTCCATATCTGGGTTTCTTTCTAATAAAGTTACACCTTTAACATTCTTTAATTCTTTATCATAGAATGTTGCGTTTGATTTGTGTTTACCAACAATCTCATCTACATGTTTAAAGTTCTCCAAACCAATTGCTGCGTTGACATCATTCATGTGGAACTTAAAACCCCACTCTTCAATGTCAGCCTCACACCTAAAATCTTTTCTTGGTGAATCTCTATCGATACCGTACCATCTTAATAAACGAGCTCGTCTATTTAATTCTTCATGTGGTAAGAACAATAAACCACCATCAACTGATGTGATGTGTTTAATTGCTTGTAAAGAGAATGTACAAATATTACCATGACTACCAATCAATTTACCTTTGTACTTACTACCCATTGCATGTGCACAATCTTCAATTACTGCAGGTTTGAATCCATACATACGTAATGATTTCTCTTGGATTTGTCTAAGTCTATCTAAATCAACAGGATACCCTCCCCAATGTACAACCATAATTGCTCTTGTTTTAGGTCCAATCTTTCTTTCTAAATCATCCATATCCATATTCAAATTCTTAGGGTCAATGTCAACCCATTTGATTTTGAAATTGTTAGCTAATATTGGCCAATTGGTTGCTGTACATGTTAATGCGGTTGTTAAAACCTCATCACCATCTTTCATACCATCCCATACATTATCTCTTACACCATACCCATCCGCCTTCGTGAATCTAAATGGTTTTTTAATTAAATGTAATGCTAAGTGTTCAGCAGATGTTGCTGCGTTTAATGTTGAAATATATGGATGTTGAAAATATTGAGTTAGTGTACTTTCAAATTCATCAACAACAGGTCCTTGTCCTATAAACCCGCTATTTAATACTTTTGCGACTTTATCTGCAGCAGTATCTGCCATAAAAACCTTAAATAATGGTATCTCTTTTTTCATTGTGTTTTTTTTTATAATATAGTTAATTTTTTTGACAATTTATAATGTTTTATAATAATTTTCCTTAAACTCTGTTATGTTAATATAGTTTGTTTTTTGTAGAACTAGTTGATATCCCTTGTGTAAAACCTTAAAATGATGTTCATACGAATCCATAAAGGATTCTGCGGCGGTCCTTACTTGCATATGTTTAGCCTGTTCCCAACCCCCACCGTAATCATCGAACACAAGGTACCCACCATCTTTTAAACAATAGAAAGCGTTTACCGCATCTTCTAAAACGTATTTGGACATATGATTACCATCTATGTAAACTAAATCTAAGAATTCCTTATTTAATCCATTGTGTTCCAACACCTTAAAAGCATCAGCGGACTCACCAAGTAAGTAACTTACCTTACCTGTGTAAGGTTCAATATTATTCTCGATAAATTCATTTGTATTGATATCCATAATGTAATGATGAGAACCTTCTAACTTACAATATTCTTCTAAGATATAAACAGATGATCCACCATACAACGCACCAATTTCTAAAGTAATGTTTGGTTTGTTTTTTAATTGACCTAAAAAGCCCTCCCATAAATCTATATGGTCTTTAAAGAATACCCTCTCATTAGGATATTTAAAATGTTCTGGATATTGATATGTCATATTGATCCGTAATAATTGTTTTGTTTTTCTTGACGTTCTATGGTCTTATGATGTTGAATACAATAATCGTCATCGTCAGTAGGTAGGGATGAAAACTTTTGTCCACCAAAAATCCTCTCATGTACTTTACCGTACCAACTCATACCCTTTTTATATATTCTTCCTTGTGTGTCGGGAAAGTTAACCCAACCATTTTCGTTTACACGCCAACCCCATTTTTTAATATGTTCCTCAGTTAATCCATCAACAGTGTTAATTCTCGGAACAAATATTAAATCCACATCTGGATTCATTTCCAATATATCAGATAAGTTCTCAACCATGTATTGACTAATCATTTCATCAGCATCGATTTGATAGATATAATCACCCTTACAATAATCATTAAGAATGTTTTTCCATTCCGCAAAGTTATCATTCCAATCAAAACATCTCCACGTTTGAACGTTGGGGAGTTTATTGTATGGTAATAGGAAATCTAATATCTCTTTGTTACCATTCTTCTCATCATATAGAATCACAATCTCGTCTTGAGCTCTTTTGTGTTTCAATAAGAACGGAAGCAATCTCTTGATTTCCTCCAACTCGTTGCAAACTGTTATTGCAAAACTTATCTTCATATTTTTGTTTATTTTCTTTTAATGTTAATTCTTCACATTTCCAACACCACTCCCTATCTTCCGTGTTCCAACTATGTATTTCACATCTCATGCTACATTATTATTAAAACCGATAATCGGCCCCTCAAATATTGATGGATTCCCACCATTAATTCTTCTTGTTAATTCCTCAACTATTTCATCATCAATTGTTCTAGAAATTTCATTAGACATCAATCTTGTTAATTCTCTTTCTGCGTCGATACCAAACAACTCCTCCTCTTGATGAGTCCATGTTGCAGTTAAAGTACTCCTAATAACCCCATGAAAAAATTTAAAATTTTTAACCATTTTGTCTTTCTCTTGCAAATAATTTAAAAACTCTATCGTTATCATTGAACGTCATGTTGGCATTGGTTGTCGGACTTAAACGAATACTACATTCATTAGGACCAGTTGCAAATACAACCGGTTCCTCATTACCGAATTGAAAACAAAACTCAACATTCTCAGGTATAAATCTTGTAGGTTCTAACACAATAAAATTATTATGTTTTAATTCTTCTTTTTGAAAAAATTTAAAGTTCATTACTATTTTTTTGGTCTTGCAAATAATTTAAAAGTTTTACCTGATGTTGGGTCCGTAAACTTAATATAACCTTCGTTAGTATTTTGTATTCTAATAATAACTTCTGGTGATTCTACAGTTTCATCTGCGGTTGTAAATAATTGAGGTTCGTCATTATCAAATTGAATCACCCATTCACACGGCATGTATGTTTCAATTTTTGGAGTATCGTCGATTGTTAATTTATCAATAACCGATTGTAATAATTCATCCTTTATTTTTTTTCTACCTCTTGCCATATTATTTAATTTTTGTTAATTTAGGTAAAATTAGTTTTTGTTCCTTGGGTTGTGATGAGAACGGTGATATAATATTTTTAAACTTATCTTTCATTTTTTCCATTGAGAATCTCTCAAGATTTTCCACTCTAAGTAATTCCGACTTTTCTAAAAATTTATTATAGTCTTTGTAAACCAATTTAAAAACCTCAACAACTTCACCATAATTTGCGGTGAACCACTTTGAATCTTTTAAAATAAATGTATCAACTGCACTATCATGAACCTCAGTTAGTTTACCTCCAATCATAATTGCTTTATCCATAGGTAAAAAATCTTTGTGACCTGACCAGTTAGAAGCGATAACAGGTTTACCCGTCATTGTAAATTCTAATAAAGGTCTACCAAATCCTTCACCTTTGGTTATGGTAACCATAGATTTAATCTTAGGATGGTTATATAAATTATTCATTTCCTCATTTGTTAAATCACCAAACAACAAATAAATTGATGGTGGATTTTCAATGTCCTTTACCAAACCCTCAATCTTTTTTCTGAATGATTCTCTTTCTTTTATTGAGAAAGTTGCAGACGATGTTTTAAGAACAAGTCCTGGTCTATCCCCAACACCCTTAAACGCATCTGCAAAACATCTAATCAACATACCAACATCTTTTCTGTCCTGACCCGTGTCACCCTTTAACCAATGACCAACAAACAAATATGCAAAGTCTTCTTTAATATCAATATTGATATTGTTATAAACATTGTTATATATTGATGTGTCAACACCCTCAAACAAAACTTCAATTTGTTTATTGATTTTATGTTGTGTAATTAATTTACCAGTATTCTTTTCCGTTTCATTGTAAACTGTCTGCAATAAAACATCTTTTGAGAATGTTGAAGTTGCAATGATTAAATCCATTCTGTTACAACCATCCACCCAATCTTTAGGTGCTATTGTTGTTTCAATACCAGCAGTTACACCGATGTTAAATTTACCAACTCTTTGAAATTCATTTGGTACTGTCACTTGAACATATATGTCAGGAGTTTTTTCTAATTGACCAATAATATTAGACTCAATCCATTTGTGAAATAAATTATCTTCTAATGCTGTCATTGGAGTAGAACCCCACATACAACTATCAATCTTAATTTCAAACATATCCATTTCATAAAGTGCTTGTAATAAATCTCTTGAGTGTGCACCGTATCCGCTTCTTGTTTTAACTGGTCCTCTAAATAATAAAAATGGTTTGCTCATATTATATAATCTTGTATAAATTAAATTTCTCTCTCGGTTTAAAATTCTCTAAGGTTTGTTCAATCCCCTGAATCATTTTATCACACATTATTTTATTTGATAAGTTGTTTAACATAAACTCTCTACCTTTTAATCCCTTCTCTTTTCTTTTCTTTTTACCCATCTTATACATCTTCATAATTGCATCTGCAACATCGTTGTCATTAACTCTATCATCAAAGATATACGGTGTTGGTACAGAACCATTTAAATTGATTGCCGATGACCACACTGGCTCAACCCACTCACCATGATTTATTTTAGAATGTTTTTCTTTATTATGAAGTGTACCAACTTCGATATAGTTGTCTTCGGTAAAATCAAATCCACATTGGTCTTGTAAACCACCAGTAACATTAACAATGATTGGTACACCAGCCATTAAACTCTCAGCCGTAGTCAACCCAAATCCTTCATTGTTTGCAATGTTAATTGTACAATCAACACCGTTATAAATTTCATTTAATTTATCTTGTTCTAATTTTAAGTTAGTAAACTTAACATCATAGTCTGAACATATTGCATCAACCACCGCAGGTAAATCAGTACCATTCTCATCAACAGGATTTGTGTGCATCAATAGTAAACACTTCTCCGCTTTTTCTTTTGGTAACATATCACAGAATAATCTAAATGAATAAATTACATCACTTGGTTGTTTTCTACGAATGTTTCTGTTATTGTAAAATAAAACGAAATCATATTTCTTATCGCCATAAATTAAATTATTAACATCATCCGATATTCTATCTAATGGTTTAAATAAATCCGGATTAATACCGTGAGGGACGTAACTAATTTGCCAATCTTCCAATGGTTTGAATGTTACTTTATCTGTTCTTTTACCGACACGATGAACAATACCATATGTTTGCTTAGATATGCAACCTAACCAATCACAAGACTCGTAAAAGTCTCTATTGTATTGTGGGTCGGGTAAGTCATCCCATATATGATAAAATAATATTGGGGTGTGTTGTCTTATTTCATGTTCAGCATCATATAACCACTGCCAATAGTGGGGATCTGTAAAATGTAAAATAGCATCTGGTTTTTCATCATTGATTAATTTACGAAGAATTGCAATATCACCATAACCATTGTAAGGAATAATTTTTAAATTAGCATCCTTAACACCAGTCCTTGTTCTAATATCATCATTAACATCAACAACTTTACCAAATTCAGGATGTTTAATTGCCGCACCTAATTGCACCCAATCGTATTTGTGAATTGTACCCATCACAATTTCTTTTGACATTGTAGCAATACCACTTGTCATTCTTAAATCGTCAGATAGTAAAAGTATTTTTTTCTTCATATTAAAATTTAGATCCTGTTGTTGCTAAACCATTGTGGTTATTTATTGTGTTTCTAAAGTTTTCATCTTTAGAATATAAATCTAATGAACGATTTACTAATTTTTGTAGGTTCATCGAACCTTCAATTGATTTAATTTTAAACCTCCTGTAAACATCATCTAAAATGTTAACACTAGTTAATTTTGTGTCTGCTTTCATATTGTTTTATATATATTAATATATACTTAAATGACTAAAAAATATCGTCAATTAAGACGATATTCCATTTAATCGTTAGTATAAACGATATTATTGATTATTTAAACGATTAATAACCGCATCAACATCCGTCTGATTGGTTGTTGGTGCAGGTGCCGGTTGTGTAACGACAGGTGTTCCTGTTTCAGTTAATGTTATGTTCGTTGGTTGAACAGGTTGTGAGTTAGAATTATTTTTTTTACATCCGCATCCCATGGTATTTCTTTTTTTTATAAATATTTTGGTTTATTGTTTTTTATTTCCTATATTTTACTAAAGTATACAAAAAAAATATTAAAAAACAAATGGAAAAAGATTTTAAACCCGTAAAAAGTGTCTACACCTCTAACTACGAGGCCATAAAGAGCATCATGTTTCTTTACAACATTGAAAGATTTGATTTAGATTGTACCTATTCTAAAGGTGCATTTTGGAAGGATTTACCAGAACCCACTAACAAATCAGATTTATATCCTTATAATGATACGGTGGTTGAGTGTAGTTCAGAAAACTTATCATTTGAGGATGGGTCAATGAAAAGTATAATGTTTGATCCTCCATTTGTTATAGCTGGTAAGTCATATCGTGATAATAAAGATGGGAGTTCAATCATTGCTAAGAGATTTGAGGGTTATGAGTCGTATAACCACCTAAAAAACCATTATTATAACACGCTGAAGGAATTGTACCGAGTTTGTGAGAAAGGTGGTTATGTGGTCTTTAAATGTCAAGATACAGTATCTGGAGGTAAGAACCACTTCTCTCACGTTATGGTTATGAATATGGCACAAGAGTTAGGGTTCTACCCAAGAGATTTATTTATCCTAACATCAAATGTTCGTATCAATAGTTTTGGAACTAAATGGACTAAACAAGAACACGCTCGTAAGTACCATAGTTATTTTTGGGTGTTTGAGAAGGTTAAACCAAGAGTGAAGTACGATAGTCCTATCGAACAGGATTCTGAGGAGACCCTAGATACATTGCAACACGATCTCCAACCCTCCAACCCTCTGTAGTTCCTGCGGGAAACTCTATCACGTGGTCACCAATACCAGTGTAACGAGGTAGAGTCATTCTATGTGAATCCTCAACAGGACAATTGGAGTGGATACGATTGATACGATTATTTAAAACGAATACGATGTCAAGTGGGATAAGACAGTTCTTCATCCAAAATGAATGATGACCCTTACCCATTTTGAATACCATACAACCATCCAATGAATTTCTACCCATCATCCCTTTTTGTATTTCATTTGGAGTTGATAGGTACTCGGCTGAAAAGGTTTTGTTATTAATATGAACTGACATAACTATAATTATTTGGTTTTTTTAAAATAATTTATTATATTTGGATATGGAAAGAATATTCGGAGGTTTAATTGAGTTTGAAAACATAGAGGAATTCGATCAATTTGTGTTGAATATCGATAAAGAGTCCGCCTTGACAATTGTAGGAAAGGCTTTGGACTTCTGTAATCAAAATCGTATGTTTAACTTAATGGAAGCCAATACGTTATATAAATGTTTAACTAAATTAAAAGAAAATGAAAATAAAGATTAAAGAAATCATTTACATAATGATGATACTAACGGGGATATTAGTTCAGAAGTACGGCCTTAAAGGTGCCGACCCTGAATTAGTAAAGTACTTTGGATGGGGTACTATATCACTGGGATCATTTAATTTAGTGTTAGATTATTTTAGAAAACCTAAAAAGAAATAATATGCCAAAACGTACTAAAAAATGGGAGAAAGACTTTGAGAAAAGATACTCCAACACAATTAAAGAATTGCAATCATTAGAGAAAGAATACAAACAAATGAGAGAAGAAAATACCGATGGTTATTGGTTAGGTCTTTATCCCAGTGAATCGTTTGTTGACTTTGGGGATTGTGACAATTATAGTGTTAGTTATGTAAAGGAAAATCAATATAAAGAAAGTGATTCCGAACACATATCAATTACTCTTAATTCAGATTTAGGAAGTTTTAGTTTTGATTTCAATTCCTTAAAACAACTTAAATCATTCAGAAACGACATCATTGAAGAATGTGATAAAATGAGTAGAGAGAATGTATCGGTAAGTATTGATACTGAGGAGTGTGAGGAAGAAGAAGGTTGGGAAGATAACGAAGAACAAGAGTACACAATCCAATGTTCAAGAGAATGTGTACAATCGTGGACACACACAGTCATGGCGAGAAGTACTTGTGAGGCATACAGAAAAGCACAAGAGGGTGAGGGACATGATGAGAATGATGACTTTGACCAATATGGTGAAATAGATTACGAATCAATTTAAACAAATATAATATGCCAAAATTTATTATTATTGCCGAACGATATGTGGAAGAGGCTTGGACCCTTCACGTTGAGGCTGAAACCGCAGAAGAAGCATTACAAAAAGTTGAAGATTGTCCTTGGGACGAATGTGATGATGTAGACCACCAACAAGATGTTACATCATATAGAGATGAGGTCGAGTACCGTTTTGATGGAGAAATTGAAGAAGAATAATGTACATTAAACAAACAATATTATATGTTTTCATTATAATGATATGTTCAATATGGATAACATATGATATTATAAAAAATAAAAAGAAATAACATGGATCAACAATTATTAGAATTGGAACAAGACATGTCTAATTACCAAAAGGTAAAAGAAATTGTATTAAACAAATTAGTTAAGGAAGGTTTATTAGAACAGGATGATGCCAATGAGTTTGATGAAAGATGTCAAGTACTTGTGTACAAAGGAACTTGGTTTAGTAAATGGTTTGATAAAAATGTTAAAGTAGAAAAACCTGAAGCAGACAAGAAAGGTTATTACATGAGAATTGTTGAACTTAAAGAAAAAGAAGACGAGGTTGATAGGTTATTAAGAAGGACAACAGGAGATTATAATGAGTAATTATTTATTAATTTTAGTGTTTCAAATTATGTTTAATATCTTCAAAGTAATGGAGATAAAGTTTACGTATGAAAACAACATTAAAAGTTTATTGGTCAATAGTTTTTGGATAAGTCTTGTATCATTGGGTGCAACATACTACTCATTGGACGGACTATTCAAGGGAGATTACTTAGGAGTTGTATTTTATATTGCTGGAAGTATTATTGGGAAATGGTTTGCAATGGTTCATTACGAAAAAATAAAAGATAAGTTTAAACCATTCTTTAAAAAAAATGAAAAAGAAATATTATAAAGATTTTTTCATTTATAATAAGAAACATCATTGGTTTTTAATACCAACGATTGTATTTTTTTATAATAAACAAACATTTGTTGAGACGGGTGTTTATACACCATCTTGGGGGTTAACCGTAAGATGGTTGACTTATATGATTGGTGTACAAATACAAAGACATGAATAATATGGTAAATAAAAAAGATTTTTTGATTAGAGTTTTTGGTGGGATGGTTATTATTGTCTTGTTAACAATAATTGCGATTAGAAAACCACATGATATGGTACCACCACCAATTGGTGTATGTAAAGAAGATTCTTTACAAAATGTTATTAATCAATTACAAATTGATTTTGAAAATGAACAAGATGGTTGGGATAATAAAGAGAAAAGATACGAACAAATTCTATTTGAATATGAAATAGGTTTAGAACATTTGAAAAATTATCACACCGAATCGTATAAAGAATTTCATAGAATAATTGGATACAAAGAAAATTACTCTCACGAAGTAGAAAGAGAAAATATAAAAAGATTAAAAACCACGAAATGGTAAGTATGAATAGATTAGATAAAAGATATCAAGATTTATTAGAAGATATTTTAGATAATGGAGTCGTAAAAACGGACAGAACTGGTACAGGTACCATATCGGTATTCGGTAGACAGATTAAACATAAGATGTCACAAGGATTTCCTTTGTTAACCACAAAGAAGATGGCTTGGAATACGATGGTCACTGAGTTATTATGGTTCCTTCGTGGTGACACCAACATCAAGTACCTTGTTGAAAACGGTTGTAACATTTGGAATGGAGATGCCTATAAAAGATATGAAAGAGTTTGGAATTGGGATTTAGACGAACCGCTACCAATAAAACAATTTATTGAAAGAATTAAAACTGATAATGAGTTCGCAAAGATTTGGGGTGAGTTGGGTCCTATCTATGGTAGACAATGGAGACAGTGGGATATTTGGAATGGATATGAACCAATAGATCAAATTCAAAACCTAATCAACGAACTTAAAACAAATCCGGATAGTAGAAGATTAATGGTTAGCGCTTGGAATGTAGGTGAGTTAGACCATATGGTTTTACCGCCTTGTCATTATGGGTTCCAAGTTTATACAAGATTATTAACCGGAGAAGAGAGATGGGATTTATTAAAAAAGAAAGTTGGTGAAGAAAGATTTAAATCAATGGTTGACGATATAGTTCCATTCGGTGGCGGATTGAGTGAAGAGTTAGAATCATATAAAATACCTAAACGCGCAATCTCTTTAATGTGGAACCAAAGATCTGTTGATACATTTTTAGGATTACCGTTTAACATTGCATCATATGGTTTGTTATTAGAGATTCTTGCCAAAGAAGTTAATATGGTACCAGAAGATTTAATAGGTAATTTAGGTGATGTTCATTTATATTCAAATCACATTGAACAAGCAAAAGAACAACTCAATAGAGAACCGTTTAAAAACTTACCCACACTAAATTTTAGTCCATTAGTATTGGTACATTTTGAACACCATAAAGATACATTTGATGTGTTTATAAACAATTTACAACCTAACCAATTTATAATTAATGGATATGAATCACATCCATCTATAAAAGCAACACTATCAAACTAGTATGTTTATTCATATTACTCCTGACGAATTAGAAGAGGAATTTAGAGAGTCCTGGAAATTAGGACATATTATACATCCATCAATTGATTATGCGGATAATGCAATTTATGCTGTTTTTGAAGGTAAGTTAGTAATCATATTTAGATTCAACAAGTATGGGTGGATAAACGATAACCGGCAGAACACTTACAAAGTAAGTGCAGGTTCTGCAGGAATTACAATTAACATTATAAAAACATGAAAGAAAAATTAATACTCGTTATTTTATTGACGACGATGTCAATAACATCACTTTATTCACAAAATCAATTTTCAGATTACGTCCAATACTTAAAGAATGAAACACCAAATTTAAAACCATTAGGGTCATTTGTTATGGAATGGTACGGTGTTAAGTATCGTTTGGGTGGTAGCACTAAAAGAGGTATTGATTGTTCCCAATTTACCAAAAAACTTTATTGGGAGGTGTATGGTAGGAAATTGGGTAATAATTGTGCTGAACAATGGAAACAAACCTATAGGGTAAAAAAAGACAGTCTAAAGGTTGGGGACATAGTATTTTTCAGAAGTACTCAAAGTCCAAGTGGTTGGCATTGTGGGTTATATCTTGGTAATGATACGTTTGCACACGCGGCAAATAAAAAAGAAGGGGTCAAAATAAGTGGCTTATTCGAACCCCGTTACCTTCGTGCATATAAGGGAGCAGGACGTTTAAATTAACGACCTTGACCCCTATATTTCTTCGGTTTTTGGTCCTTAGGACCGTAAGATTTACGAGCTTTACCTGTAGTCTTTTTACCAAATGACACCTTCATTGCTGAAGAACTTCCTTTCGCTTTTGCCATAATATATATTTTATATTAATAAGTATTTCATAAATATTTTTTGTATATTTGTCCCATAAACTATTAAACAATGGAAGACGTAATAACTCAAAAATTCAACTACGCCACAATTACCCTTTTTAAAGATTACTGTAAAATTGGGGATAAGAAGGAAACTATTAATTTTAATGGAGATTTGGATTTTTTTGAAGATGAGGAGGACTTAACCCGAGAAACCACCCCAACAAAGAAACTCACTATTCTTTTTGGAGAACTAAGAAGACCTAAAGTTGGTCGAATGGTCGATTTTCATAAACAGATAGATAAAAGAAGGACGAGATATTTTTATGGTGATTCTGAGATTGGTGAAAGAGTCAATATGAATTATGCCATCTACAATTTCGAAACGAGAAACGATAGACATATTAAAAGACATTACGGTAATCCATTTAGTGAGATTACGGTAAATGCAATCGAACGTTCTATCAGACGACATGGAGATAAAGTTACCATTAAAATCTATCGTCAACACAAACACAGACAATTTAACAGTATCTATTTTAAAAAATCAATGAGTGTTACTTCGGTTACCTTTAATTTAATTACAGGTAATTTCACAACACTTAATATGACTAAGGTTGGTAAAAAAACCACCAAAACTTTTAGGACCAACAACTTCAACTATTTAGAACAATCATTTAGGGATGGTGGAATTATTGAGATGCGTAAACCATTGGATAAGGATTCGGTTCTTTTGGATGAACACAATCAAACGTTCGATAATAAAAAATTTGTGTCAGTTTTAAATGACGTTTTCAATTTAAATCAACAAAACATAACATTCAACGGAATATGGTTTGCACAATTAATGTTAGAACGTTTTGTTGAATTAAAAAATATTAAAATTTGTAATGATTACAGTTATTGGATTAAGATATTTTACCCAACGGAAAAGTTTCTAAAGAAAAACGATAGAAAACTTATAGCATCCATTTTAGATATGTTCGGGATTAAGTCTAAAATCACAATTAAAATAATGCATGAAAATAGTAAAATAGATATACAGTCATTAGCTAGATTATGTTATTATTTTGGTGACAACTATTCAAAATATATTGGTAGTATTGACCCTATTCATTTTTTGAATTCAAGATATGAGAATTCAAATAATTTTGGGGTTTCTAAATTTAACTTTGAGAAAGAATTTAAAAAAGAAAAATTTTTAATAACCAATATTGAAAAAGAAAATATTGTGAAGATTATTAATAGTTTAAAAATAGAAAATAAAGGATATGTAAGATTAACCAGTGAAAAGGAAACCATTATTAATGAGAGATTTATTGGTGATTTACATGATCATTTTAGAATGATTGGAAAATTACGTGAATACGTACCTGATTTACATTTAAAATCAAAACACATTAATGAGTTTAACGATGAGCATCATGAGGTATCCAAGATGATGAAATTAATTAAAAAGGGTTGGGAAGTTGAATATCAATTTGCAGATAAAATGGTATCGGATGTTGAATCACCTATTGATTTAAAAATAAATTTAGGTGATGATAAATTTGGGGACATTACATTCTACCCACACATATTAAAACGTGAGGAGGAATACGATGAGGAAGGTAGGTTTATGCATCATTGTGTGGCATCGTATTCTGATAAAGAAAAATCGATAATTATTTCCATAAGAACTGAAAATAAACAAGATAGAGTTACCTGTGAATTTGATTGTCAAACTGGTACCTTAATCCAAGCTAGACATTTTTGTAATAACCAACCACCCGCAGATATTGAAATGGCGATTGATAAGTTAAAGGAAAAAACTAAAATCTATGCGAGGATGGGTATTCTACATTCATTAGATAAGAAAAAAGTACCTATTAAAATAAACGGTATTGAGGTGATGTCCGAACATAGAGAACCAAGAAGAATCGACGAATTGATTCAAGAAGAGGTAAGAAGACCAATCCCATTTTAACTACACAATTCAAATAAATCCATATATATTTTGTATATGGATTTATTATTTATACACAATCAAGAGAAGAAGGATAAGAAAAGTAAGTCGTTGTCTACGTGTGATTTAAAATTATTCAACGATGATGTTAATATTATTTACAAGTCGACATTTGATTTTGATTACCAACGATATGGTAGAAATAAAAAGGTTCTTTTTGAACATGAATTGATTTTAAATAAAAAAACTGGTGACATTCACATTACATATAAAATCATCAATGATGGTTTAACGGATATGAAAATGTTTAAATCCACAACCAAACAGAAAAAGAACAATTTTAGTTTATTGTTGGACTTAACTGAGAATGGATTTGAAAGGGGAGAAAAGAGAATTGGTTTTTGGGGTGTGAAATATTCAAGAGCGACCTCTAAAATATTAGATTTAATATGCGGTCTTATAAAAGATAAATTCAAATCTGAATTTATTGTTTCTAAAATTACAAAGGGCGAGTTTGAGGTTAACTTTCTTTATGATATGATTGTTGATTTTCATTTGGAAATGAAGGGTATCAAAGGACACAACAGTGTCTATTATGACATTCAACACGATTATCCTAAAAAGAAATGGTTGGAGAAAAACGATTATAAATTCTTACCATCAGTATTAGACAATTATGGTATCAAATCGAAATATCTAATAGGTGAATTAAACAAACATCATTCTAATAGAAGTATTAAATTAAATTCGTTAAATTATATTTGTAAATTATTTGGTGACAACTATCTTGATTATTTAAAGAAAATTAATTGGGAGAAGCATTGTTTTGATTACGCACCAAATAATAAGTTACATCAATTAAAGAATGACAGTGAAAAAAATTGTATGGTTAACATCATCAATAAATGGGAAAGTGATTCATTAAAAACAGATTCGTTAGTTTATTTAGTTAATAAGTTATTATCAATTAGAGAATTACTTGAGGTAAGAGGAGTTGATTTAAAATTTAAAGCAAAAAACGATAATGAATTTGATAACCTATTGGAGACATGGTCTGGTATAAAATTTCATTTTGCTCGAGGTTATAAAGTTAGATATGATTTACCTAAAGAATTTTTAGATGAGATTGAAGAAGATATTTTAATTGATGGGGAATCGTTTAAACCAAAAGTATTGGTAACTGAAGAGGATTTTAGGGTTGAGGGATTTAACATGAAAAACTGTATGTCTAAACAGTTTCTCCACGGATCAATATACATTTATGTTGGGTTACAATGTAAAAGAAAAAGAATAAATTTACAGTATCGTAAAGGAGGTTTGGTACAATCATATGGTAAAGCCAATACCCCGACTTTGGAAATGTTTAATGATGCGATTGACATATTAACTCAAAGGTTTAAAAAATACACATATCTTGAGTGGAAAAAAGAAAAATATGACTTCCTAACTAATTCATTTTCAATATCTTAAGAATAATTTAAAAAATATTCTAAATTTTTTTTTGTATTTCATAAAATATACATAACTTTGTTTCATCATTAAACAAAACAGTTATGAAATATTTCTCAGTATGTAGTGGAATTGAAGCCGCAACCGTGGCTTGGTCCCCATTAAATTGGAAATGTGAAGGTTTATGTGACTTCGCATCCTTTCCACAAAAAGTATTATCACATCACTATCCAACAACCCCATTATTTTCAGACTTAACAAAATTAAACGAACATGAAAGTTACAGAAACATCAGCTTCGACCTATTGGTCGGAGGAACGCCTTGTCAATCTTTTTCCGATGCTGGACTCAACAAAGGAATGGATGATGTCCGTGGTCAACTCTCCCTTGAGTATGGAAGAATTCTTAAAGAAAAACGACCAAGATGGTTCATTTGGGAAAATGTCGAAGGCGTTTTTAAAAGCAAACACAAAAAGGCGTTATGTGAAATCATCTCCACTTTCACAGGTACTAACTTCAAAGCGGAAGACCTCGACAAACAAGGAATTGTCCAAGGAGAAGAATACTCCATCGCTTATAGGGTTTTCGACAGCCAATACTTCGGAGTTCCCCAACGACGCAAAAGAATCTTCATTGTTGGATATCGTGGAAACAATTGGAAAGTCCCATTCTCCGTACTATTTGAAGAAGGATGTTTTGAAAGCGTTAAAGAAAAGAATAGAATCAAGAGGGATGAGTACGCCAGAAATATTCTTGGAGAAATTAAACTCGCAGGTACAGTAACCAAATCATATGCACAAACATTAGTTGATGGATTTGGTAAAGTTTCCACGTCTAACTATTGGATTGATAATGATAGTATTAGAACCTTCACAGAAAGAGAATTGGAAAGACTTCAAGGATTTCCAGACGGTTACTTAGACTTTGAAGTTGCTGGTAAGAAACCATCATATTCAAGTGTTAAAGGTGCAATTGGTAACTCTATGACAGTCAATGTGATGTACTGGATTGGTCAACGAATCAATTTTATTGACAATTATATTGAATCGCAAAAAGTTTTGAAATCTCATAAAAATTAACTATATTAGATTATGCAACAGAAAGAATCAAAAACAAACAGTCACTTTTGGATAAGTTTTATTAAATCCGTTATCAGATTTGTGGCTTGTTATTTCTTATTTAATGGTGATCTTAGAAGTTCGGCTTTGTTATTTGCTTTAGCTGAAGGTCTAGGTATTGCTGAAGAAATATTTTAACTATGAATTTTTATTTAACACGAGCATTCGTAAAAAAATTAAAAGATGAAAACAAAAGAAAGACCAACAAACAACCTCAACACGGTAGTGTTCAAAGAACTGAACTTCCAACCACATCCAGCGGGAATGGGGCAACAGTGTATAGTTCAATTCTCAAATGGATACGGAGCTAGTATTGTACAAGGACCACATACCTATGGTGGAAAAGATGGGTTGTATGAATTAGCTGTCTTTGGTAAAGATGGTCACATTACATATAGTACTCCAATTACAGACGATGTACTTGGGTACCTATCGGAACAAGAAGTTGAAAAAACATTATCTGATATCAAAAACTTAGATTAATGACAACCGAAACCAAACTTAGAGCGGGAATTACAATGTCTCTATTGGGATTATTAATGGTAATATTTGCATATTTTGAAAAGGATAGAGTTTACATCGAAACTTCCAATCAATTAATGTTAACTAGGGATAGTTTATCCAACCAAAAAGCATTATCGGATAGTCTACATGATGAATTATTCATTTCAAAAGTTGAAAACGGTAGACATGAATTTACTAGAGATTTTTTCTTTGGTAAACATCCAAAACTACAATTAGAATATGAAAATTATTTACACCACGAAACAGAATAAAAATGTCGGACGAGGATTTTAAAAAACACATTAGCGGTGACCTAAATTTAGGTGGAACAAAGTACTTGAATATTAAGGCTAGTACTATCATTAGTATGAATGAACAATTTACGGTTTATACAGAAGATGGACCAAAGTATTTAAATGTTAACATCAGTGCAGATTTTGATGAAATACCAAAAAAATATCATGAGGTATTTTTAAATGTATTAACAGCAAAATACTCAAACTCAGTTTCATTTGGAAACAATCCATTTTCAGAATGTAAACCAGTTCAAAAAAAGAAATGGTGGCAATTTTGGAAGACACAATATTTTACAAAATAAAAATTAACATATGAAGTATTTTGCATTATCATTTATTGTAACAGGTTTGTGGATTGCTTATGAGATTTGGAGAGCACCACTTTTAGAAGAAATGGAAGATGGTGGATATAGAACTAAACGACCAACTAAAAAATTAAGTGACTTATGGCGAAAGCGACGTTAGAATATGATTTGAGTGATCCAGATGATGTTATGGCACACAAAAGAGCGGTTAAATCTTTAGATATGGCAATGGCTTTGTGGGACATTGTACATAACACCAAAAAAGGTTTAGAATGGTCAATGGAGGGTAAAGAAATTGACAAATATGATGCTTTGGAATTGGTATATGAAAAGATACATGAAATCTTAAATGACCATAATATTAACACAGACGAACTTATTGAGTGATATTTATCATATAAACAAATACTATGGCATATTCAGATAAGGTCTTAGACCACTACTCAAACCCTAAAAATGTGGGGACACTGGACAAATCCAAACCAAATGTTGGTACGGGATTAGTGGGTGCTCCTGAGTGTGGTGATGTAATGAGATTACAAATTGAGGTGGTTGACAATATTATAACCGACGCCAAATTCAAAACCTTTGGTTGTGGTTCAGCAATAGCATCTTCTTCCGTAGCAACAGAATGGTTAAAAGGTAAGAGTTTAGATGAAGCTGTAACCATTGATAATATGGATTTGGTTGAGGAATTAAATTTACCGCCAGTAAAAATACACTGTTCAGTATTGGCGGAAGATGCAATTAAATCTGCAATAAACGATTATAGACAAAAACAAGGATTAGAACAACTAGTCTTTGGGGAAACTCACATTTAATGGTAACAGTATCAGAAACAGCGGCGAAAAAATTAAAGTCACTAATTGAAGAAAGTGGATTCCAAACCCCATTTGTAAGAGTGGCGGTTAAAGGAGGTGGATGTAGTGGGTTGTCATATGACCTTTCATTTGATACAGAACAACAACCATCGGACACAATTTCAGAAGATAAGGGAGTACAAATTTTAATAGACAATAAATCATTACTTTATCTTTTTGGTACCGAATTAGAATTTTCAGATGGATTAAACGGAAAAGGTTTCCAATTCATAAATCCTAACGCATCACGTACTTGTGGTTGTGGTGAGAGTTTCGCTCTTTAATTTTTTTATTTCAAAAAATTTTTGTATATTTTTATTAAACAATAAAACATAATATTATGCCAGAATTTACAACCGAGGTTGACATCGACCCAAGTGAGTTCGTTGACTCATGTAGCAACACAGAATTAAAAAGATTAGTTGAAATCTTAGAAGAAGACGGATACATCCAACCTTCGGAAGAAAAAACAAGTAAAAACAATGGTGTTCGTAGACCAAACGTTAACGACCAAACATTTTGGAGTGGTCTTGAAAAATTAGCGAAGTGTAGAGATTTATTATCAATCGAAGAGGAGAACTTCATCAACAATCTTGCGAACAAATTTAAACACTTACGTTAATGAAAGTGTTAGAATTATTTGCAGGTAGTCGTTCCGTTGGAAAGATTGCTGAGAGTTTAGGGATGGAAGTATTCTCATCCGATTTAATTGAGTTTGAAGGTATTCATTACCCAATTAGTATATTGGATTTTGATGTTACCAAAGTTCCATTTCGACCAGATATAATTTGGGCATCACCTCCATGTACTGGATTTAGTGTTGCAGCAATCGGACATCATTGGTCTGGAGGTAAAGGCGCTTACGTACCTAAAACAGAAACTGCAAAGTTAGGTATTGAATTGGTTAAGAAGACATTAGAAATAATTAATCATTTCCAACCAACATTTTGGTTCATGGAAAACCCAAGAGGAGTTCTACGTAAATTGGATGTTGTTAAAGGGTTAAATAAACAATCGGTAACCTATTGTCAATATGGTGATGAAAGAATGAAACCAACTGACATATGGACGAACAGTATTATGTGGACACCAAAACCAATGTGTAAGAACGGAGATCCTTGTCACGTTGCAGCGCCAAGAGGTAGTAGAACAGGAACACAGGGTCGAGCCAATGCTTACGAAAGAAGTAAGATACCGGCGGACCTATGTTTAGAAATATTAAAAAGTTGTATATGATAATAGTAATATTAGGGTTTGTTTTAGTTGCGACAACATCAGTGTTCGGTATAATAAACATGTTGAGGCAAATAAAAAATATACCAAATGAAAAAGATTAAACACCCATTAGTTAAAGGTGTAGTTAAAGAAGTAAAACCAAGAATATATTGTGTGACCGTTGATGATGATTATGATAGGGCAATGTTGTTCTGTCGATATCAAGAGTTCTACGAATCACCATATAAAAAATTTAGAGGTAAACCGTTCACTTGGATGGAGTACATGAGGTTCTATAAGACGGCGTGGAAGAAAAGAACATTTACATATCCTGACGATTGGTCTGGTTATAATATCCCAAGTAATATTATGCAGAGAGCTAACCATATCTTCTGTAAAGACACGGAGTATGATGAAATCATGAACGATATCTATTTTTATTGTGCGATTGACTCACAAAATAAAAATGATGGTACAAGATGTGATTGGTATCTGATTGGTGCAAGTAGTAAGGATTTAAAAACTATGGATCACGAGATTGCTCATGGTTTATACTTTACAAATAAAGATTATAAGAAAGAAGTTAATAGACTAATTGATAAAATAAAACCATCCCATTATGAGAAGTTAAAAAAGAAACTTATTAAGATGGGATATGTTGATGATAAGAAAATTATTGATGATGAGATTCATGCATTCATGTCAACAGGTTTATACAATGGGTTAGATACGAAGGAATTAAAAGTATATGAGAAGGGTTTTAAGAACAATTTTAAAAAATTTACTAAATAAAAACGTTTTTTAAATAACTTAAAAAAACACAATTTTAGCATATATATGTATAGTAAAAAATACATTAATGCAGGAAGAATTCGTACCGTATCACCAACATCTTCTAATGAAGATTTGGATTACAAATCCACCAAAAGAGGTGGATGTTCTCAACAAATGGTTTGTTGATTTAGTTCATAAAGTTAAGATGGAAGTAGTAGGTGGACCAACGAGTGTCTACGTGGACTATCCGGGTAATGAGGGATTAACAGGTACAGTAACACTTGCAACATCACACTCATCAATACATATTTGGGACCAAGGACAACCGGCAATGGCTCAATTTGATATTTATAGTTGTAAATGTTTCACATTGTCAGATGTGTTAGAACAATTTGAACCTTGGGGTATTGTTAATGTGGAGTGGGTAATGATTGATAGGAACAGTAAACCAACGGTAATATCTGAAGGTACTTGGTCTCCACAAATAGAATATATTAACGAAAACTATTAATATAATTAAAAATATTTCGTATATTTGCATAGGTTAATAACATTATATGAAAGTAATATTTTTAGATCACGATGGGGTGATATGTTTATCCACCGAATGGGGAGGTAGACACAAGAAACAAAAAGAGTTTGGACGTAAGATGAGTCAGGGTATTTTAGAGATGCCTGTTGAGATGAGATTTGATAATTTTAATAAGAAAGCTGTCAAAATTCTAAATGAAATATTGGAAGAAACTGGTGCTGAAATTGTTGTCTCTTCTGATTGGAAAAGATGGGCCACTGTTGAGGAGATGGGTGAATATTATGAGTCAAAAGGAATCAAAAAGAAGCCAATAGACTTCACCCCAAACTTAGGTCAATGTACTTGGTACATCAAGGCGTACCCCGCTGGTTTTATATGGTCTCGAGCTTGGGAGTTAGAACAAACCAGAACTATTGAAATCAAACAATATCTTGTTGACCATCCCGAAATAACTCATTGGGTATCTATTGATGATTTAAGAATGGGAAAATCTGGTTTGGATTATAGTGTACCCTACGAACATGAATGGGGTTTAGATAATTTTGTCGAAACACCAAAAATTACTGAAGGGATTAAACAATCAGGAGTAAAAGAAAAGATTATAAAATTTTTAAACAATGATATATAGGACACGAAAGTTGATTAAACCAGGTGATTTAAACCCAAGAGGTACATTATTTGGTGGTCAACTATTGAAGTGGATTGATGAGGAGGCGGCAATTTTTGCCATTTGTCAGTTGGGTAGTCCTAACATTGTTACCAAGGCAATGTCTGAAATTGATTTCGTAACAACGGCAAAGGTTGGTGACGTAATTGAATTTGGTATGGACTTGGTTAAATTCGGAACAACATCGGTAACATTATGTTGCGACGTTAGAAATAAAAATACCAAACAGTCTATAATTAAAATAGAAAAAATTATCTTTGTCCTATTGGATGAAAATGGTAAACCTAAAGCACATAACAAAAAGAATAAATAACATGGAATACTTACCGATTTTTGGAATGATTTTTATTATTGTTGGGTTGGTATCTTGGAGATGGGTTGTTGGTATCGATTACATGAAAAAGAATCATCCAGATTATAAGGGTGATGATTTTCTTAATTGGGGTGAAGACCATGAAAATGATAAAAATCAAATCATGTAATGGCCAAAAAGAAACCTGACTTAGTTGTATGGGATGAAGAGAAAGGGTACTACCAAAGAGAACTAACTTATGGTAGTAATCAAGGTGCTCCTGCAATTAAATTAGAGGATGTTGGTGGTTGGAAACAAATGCAAGCAGGTGTGGCCAACAAACAATTTAAATCAAGGTACGATGAGTTAAAGGAAGAGTTTCAAAAGTTAATCGATGAAGTTAATTGGAATGAATTGGTTTACCAGTCATCTTATTCATTTATACCGGTTATGGGTGAAACTTATCACTTATATGTTAGGGAGGATGAATCAACATTCCTATCTTTAATTCATCCCACACAATGGAATAAAAAATATGTTGGATCTTTCAAATTAGACTCAACACAAAAATGGGTAAAAGTATAGGTTTGTTATATTTATAATGATATGAAGAAGAATTTAATAGAACAGTTGGAGAGAATTCATAGACTTAACTATGGTAAAGAAGCCATCAAAGAAGGGTTTTTAGATAATGTCCTTAAGGCTGTTGGTATTAAAAAGACTGATGACCCTAAGAAAGCGGATTTAGTCTCTGACAATGTTGAGTCATTTTATAGTACGTTAGAAGATGCCGCTAATTCTGGTGGTTTGTCACAACAACAAAGGGGTTCGATGAATTTCCAAAAAAATGTTGAATCGATGCAAATTGGTTTAAAACTATTGGGTTACGAATTACCAAGATATGGTGTTGATGGTCTTTTTGGACCCGAGACTGCATCTGCAGTTAGTAAATTCATGAATGATAACCCAACAAAGGTTAATGAAGCATCGGCAGAATTAAGAGGTACTTTAGATGATTTGGGTTATCAAGAAAAATCGGGACAATTGACCGGCGGAGGAGAAATTACAGATGAAATTAGTGGTGTTGTTAGTGATATTTTAAGAGATTTTAAATTAACCAACCCAAAAGTTAAAGTGGTTGTTACAAGTGGTAATGACAAGTTTCATAAAAAATTAAGTTATAATAGTACACACAAAGTAGGACAGGCGGTAGATTTAGTTATTCAACCATATAATTCTGCAAATGCGAAATCCTTTATTAATATTCTAAACAAATATAAATCAAGTAATCCAAAGTTTAGTTATATTGATGAATATACAAATCCATCTGCAGCAGCAACTGGTGGTCATTTCCATTTACAGTATGGAGGTTCCGTTGCGAGAAGTGGAGGCGGTGGAAATGTAACAATGGTAACCGCAACACCTGAAATGTTGAATAAGTTAATTGAATTATTAAAAGAAAAAGGTGTAAAGCCTGAAGATTTAAAGAAAAACATTGATACTATAAATGTTAATGATTTGGAAGATAAAAACTTCTATGCGAAGTTATTAGAGAATTTAGGTGCACCTATTACTGATGAAAATATGAAATTTATGTATGCTTGGAGACAGGCTGAAGGTAAAGGTGGTAGATATAACCCATTCAATACAACGTGGAAAATGCCGAATTCAACTGTAATGAACAGCCACGGAGTTAGAAACTATGCATCATTGGAAGATGGGTTGGTTGCAACCGTTAAAACCCTAAAAAATGGTAGATACGATTGTATTGTTAACGGACTAAAGAATGATATCGGAGCATCCAACATTTCAAGATGTGAATCCCTTAAAACTTGGGGGACGGGTGACTTAGTTGCTAAAGTTGTTAATAGTTATAACAACGGAGCAAACCCTAAAATTGCTAGTTTAGCATAATATTTTTCAGATTTAGTTGTATTATTCAAATAGTTTT